>Ga0209381_1000259_pt1 | contig 145222 bp, 134 predicted proteins | sample DewCreD2012metaG_FD_184111 | JGI IMG/M metagenome (GOLD analysis project Ga0209381, IMG submission 184111) | Hot spring sediment bacterial and archeal communities from British Columbia, Canada, to study Microbial Dark Matter (Phase II) - Dewar... ...
GCGGATTTTTCGTCCACGCCTCAAGCTCTTGCCTCTGCTTTTCATTCAAGACCAGTTTTTTTGCGGCTGGCATAACTTCCTCCAGCCTCTATCATAACCATTGTTAGAATAATTTGTAAAGGTGCAATATCTCGCGCCATTGCGTAAGGTGAGTTAATCAGTCCTCTCACGGCTCTGTTCTTCCTGCAATTCTTTTAGAAACTTTTCCTTGTTTGCCGAGCGTGCGGTTTTACCGCTCGAGGTTTTGATGATCCATTTCGGGTCAACCACTTTGACATGCCGCAGTGCAATGGCGGAGTTTTTCGTCACATGCAGGCGGATGGCGTCGGCAATTCGCTGCTGTTCGGCGGGGTCTTCCGAATCCACCTCCGCAATAATCACCACCTCTTCAGTGCCCTGTTCCTCGTTGAAAATGCCAAACGCCACCGACCGCCCGGCATGGACGCCCGGCACTTCATACGTCAGCGCTTCCAAATCCTGCGGATACACATTTCTGCCGCCAACGATGATCATGTCCTTTTTGCGCCCCGAAACAAAAATTTCGCCGTCTGCAATGTATCCGTAATCGCCCGTTAAATACCAGCCGTCTCGAAACGCCTTTTCGGTCAGGTCGCGGCGATTGTAATAGCCTGTCAACATGCAATCGCTTTTCAACGCAACCTCGCCGATATGGCGCTCCGGCAGGTCGTTGCCCTGCTCGTCGAGGATTCGGATTTCGACATTTTCAAGCGGATACCCCGACGACATCATCTTCATGGACGGACGCCCATCGAGCGGACTCTTCGCCACGCGCTCGACCATGAACGCCTCGCGGTCAATCTCATGGACGGTTGGCTCGCTCCCCAACCGGCTTTGAGTCACGCCGAAAACGTTCTCTGCCATGGCATACGACGTTTGCAGGGCTTCCCAACGCAGACCATAATCTTTGAATCGGTCATAAAACGCCCGGTGACTTTCCCAGCGGACCGGCTCCGAGCAGTTGATGACCGCCCGCCAGGAGGACAAATCCACGCCTTCGAGATGCCGGTCTCGAATTTTTTGGGCGCAGAAATTGTAGGCAAAGTTGGGAAGCCAGGTGAGCGTACCGCGATACCTCGTCACAGACTGCATCAACTTGTAAGGCGCACGCACCCAATCGAACGGAGACATCAACACCAGATGAATCCCCGACAAAATGGGCATGAGGAAGCCGGCAATCAGCCCCATATCGTGATACAGCGGCAGCCACGAAACGACGACATCATCTTTCTGCAAATTCAAGGCGCGGCTGTAGGCGTTCAACTGATTGAAGACCGCCTGATGCGACAGCGCCACCCCTTTTTGCAGGCCGGTTGTGCCGGAGGAATGCTGCAATAGGACAATGTCTTCCGGCTTTCTTTGGAAACCCTCAAGTGAGTCGAAATCCACTTCTGCAGCAGGCGGGATTCGATCGGTGACGATGACCGCGCGGACTGACGAACCCTCACGAATTACCGAGCGCACCTCATTTTCGAACTCAGGATAAGTCACGATGGCGGCGGGCTGGGTCACTTCCATCAGGGAGGCGAGATCGGCGCGGTACCGTTCGGGCGAGAGTTTTTCGGTGAGGAACGGCATGATGGAGGGAATGGCGCCGTGCAAAACCGCCCCCCAAAAGGCATAGAGCAAGTCCTCGCCATGCTGAAGAATCAAGACGACGACCTCGCCGGGGCGAATTCCCTGGCGGGCATAGGCTTGAGCAAAAGACTGGGAACCGCGCAGCAGCCCATCGAGCGTGACGGGCAAATCGTCGGCGGAGGGAAACTGCAGGGTGACGGCGATCCGCTGCGGGTCCTGGAAATGAAGCGCTTTCAGTCGTTCGGGAAAAATCATGAGCGGCGGGATTCGATCAGGGCGGCAAGTTGAGTCAGATTGTCGAAGGTATCTGCATTGAGTTCGGTATCTTCGATGCGGACGCCGAAGGTATCTTCGACGAACAGGGCAACATCCATGAGGCTGAAGGAATCAATCAGCCCGCTGGAAATCAAAGGCTCGTCGGGAGCGATGACGCGCCCGGGCTGTTTGAGGATTTTTTCTGCGAGAAACGATGCAAGGGTTTGGATGAGATCGGACATGAGGCACCTCAATGTATAGAGCGCAGGTAGGCTTCCATGAATTCGTCAAGGTCGCCGTCCAGCACCGCCTGGGCGTTGCCGGTTTCGTAATCGGTGCGGTGGTCCTTGACCAATTGGTAGGGATGCAAAACGTAGGAGCGGATCTGACTGCCCCATTCGGCTTTGGTGTATTCGCCGCGCAAGACGGCTCGCTCTTCCTCTTTTTCCGCCTGTTTGAGTTCGAGCAGACGGGCGCGCAGGATGCGCATGGCAAATTCGCGGTTTTGGGTTTGGGAGCGTTCGTTTTGACAAGTAACGACGATGCCGGTGGGAATGTGCGTCAGGCGGACGGCGGTGGCGTTCTTTTGCACGTTCTGCCCGCCGGCGCCGGATGAACGATAGACATCCATTTTGATTTCGCTCGGGTCAATCTCGACCTCGGCATCGTCCATCGCCACCTGAGGCAGGACCTCGACCAGCGCAAACGAAGTGTGGCGGCGGTGCGCGGCATCGAACGGAGAGAGGCGCACGAGGCGATGGACGCCTTTTTCCGAGCGCAGGTAGCCGTAGGCGTACTCGCCGTTGACCGCGATGGTGACGCTTTTGATGCCCGCCTCTTCGCCTGCGGTCATGTCGAGAATTTCGGTTTCGTAGCCGTGCGCCTCCGCCCAGCGCAGGTACATGCGCTGGAGCATGGACGCCCAATCTTGCGAATCAGTGCCGCCTGCCCCGGCATGGATGGCAAGGATGGCGGAGTCGTGATCGTATTTGCCCGAAAGCATTGCCGCGAACGAGCGTTTTTCGAGCTCCGCTTCGATGGCGGCGATTTCGGTCTCGAGTTCCGCCCGCAGGCTTTCATCGTCCATGCGGGCAAGTTCGAGGGCATCGTGCAGGCGGCGCGAAAAACTCCGCCAAGATTCAACCTCCGTCTTGACGGCGTTGTACTGCTTCATCAATTTTTGGGCTTCGGAGGGGTTTTCCCACAAGTTCGGCGCTTCGATTTCTTTTTCGAGTTGTGAAAGTTGGGTTTCTTTGCCGGCGAAGTCAAAGACGCACCAGTAATTGCTGGGTTAAATCCTGCGCAGATTGCAAACGGTTCACAAGGTCTTGCATGGTATCTCCTGTCATTAAGCTTGATTCAAAATTCCCTGCACAAAGGCATCGGGGTCGAAGGGCGTCAGGTCTTCGGGCTTTTCGCCGAGACCGGCGAACAGAATGGGCAGTCCCAGTTCGCGCTGGATGGCAAACGCCATGCCGCCGCGCGCCGACGAATCCAACTTCGAGAGGATCACGCCGCCGACGCCCACCGCCTCCTTGAACGCTTTTGCCTGCGCCATCGCATTCTGTCCGGTGGTCGCATCCAGCACCAGCCAAACGGCATGAGGCGCGCCGGGCAGCGCCTTGCCGATGACGCGGTGGACTTTCTTCAATTCTTCCATCAGATTGAATTTTGTCTGGAGGCGTCCGGCGGTGTCAATCAGGATGAGGTCCACGCCGCGCGCCACGCCCGCCTGGACGGCGTTGAACGCCACCGCGCCGGGGTCTGATTCGGGTGCGCCGGCGATTACGTCCACGCCAAGGCGGTCGCCCCACACTTGAAGTTGGTCCACTGCCGCCGCGCGGAAGGTGTCTGCCGCGCCGAACAAGACGCGCTGCCCCTGCGCTTGAAAGCGTTGACCCAGTTTGGCAATGGTGGTCGTCTTGCCCGAGCCGTTGACGCCGACCATCATGATGACGGAGGGTTTGTTCGTCCACGTGAGGGCAGGCGGCGGGAGGAGGCGGGAGCGGAGTTCGGCTCGGAGCGCCTCCCAAAGTTCCTCGGAGCGGGTCAAGCCCTCGGTCCGCACGAAGCGGCGCAGGGCATCCAAAATTTCGGTGGTGGTCTCGATTCCCAGGTCAGCCTGAACGAGAAGCGCCTCCAAATCATCCCAGGTTTCCTGAGTGATTTCCGTTGCGCCCAAAATGGACTTCAACCGTCCAAACGTCGCCTTGCTGGTCTTGGCGAGACCGCTGCGCCATTTTGCAAACATTTCAGCCATAGCGGGCGGATTATAACACGGCGATTGTGTTATACTTTTTGACCGTTCAATCAATCTTTCAATAAAGGTGTAACACATGCCAAGCGAACCCATCAATGTAACAGACGCCGCTTTCGAAAAGACCGTCCTGCAATCGCCCATTCCCGTCATCGTGGATTTTTGGGCGCCGTGGTGCGGACCCTGCCGAATGGTGGCGCCCATCCTCGAGAAACTTGCCAAAGAATACGAGGGGAAACTGCTCGTCGCCAAAGTCAACACGGACGAGAACCCTGAATGGATGATGAAATACGGCATTCAGGGCATTCCTACCATGCTGTTCATCGCCGGCGGCAAGGTTGTCCACCGCCAGGTGGGCGCACTGCCCGAGCGCATGTTACGCGATACCGTCAGTCAGTTCCTCGAGGTTGTCAACCAATCCTAGCCCCAAGAGGAGGGCGCGATGAGAAGACTGTTCGGCTTTCTTTTTCTGCTGACGCTGGTGGTCAGTTCCTGCACTGCCATTGGCGCGGAACAGACCCCTGCTGTCAACATTGACACTCAGGCGACCATTGACGCAATTGTGCAAACCGCCGCCGAACAGACTGCCGCGGTTCGACCCTCGCCGACGCCTGCTCCGCCCACTCCAACAGAGACCGCCGCTTCAGCCGCTTCTCCTGTCCCTGCGACTGTTACGAGCAGTCCCACCAGCGCCCCTTCCTCCACGCCGCTTCCCAATCTGACAACCACCCCTGCCACCGCCACCAGTGGACCGAGCGACACGCCAACATTGGCGCCCTCCGTCAAGCCCACTCAAACCTCCACGCCGGGACCTCTTCTGTACGGCACCCTGCCGCCGGCGGTACCTTCTGCCAGCATTACGGTCGTCAACAAATCCAAGCGGCAGGTGTACATCTCTCTGCAAAACTACCCGCCCAACAGGGCGGCGGCGTTTCTGGAGTACCCGGTCAAAAACCAGGTTGAGGTGGATGCGCCGCTCGGCTACTATGTGTATGTCGTCTGGGTCGGCGGCAGGCAGATTATCGGCAGTTTCAGGCTGCACAAGGGTGACAACCTTACCATCGTCATCTTCAAAGACCAGGTTGTAATCAAATAAACGAAATGAGAAACATGAAGAAATATTATCGGGCGGGTATTCTTATACTCAGCCTGCTCTTGAACGCGTGTGCGACACCCGCCTCCACCGAAAGCCCGCAGCATGTGCAGGAAACTGCCATGGCTGGAGCGTTTACTGCCGTCGCCCAAACACTGGAGGCGCTTCCCACATTCACACTTCCGCCGACCGTTACCCCTCTCCCGCCCACCGAGACGCCCATTCCCTCGCCCACCCTCGAGCCAACGCTTGCCGCCACACCAACGGCGCTGCCCGCCGCATCCGCTCCCACTGCGGATCCTTGCAACAAACCTCTCTCTTCCTGGCAGGGACCCTCGGCAACGTTGAGCATTTTCTATGACTATACTCCCCAGAAGAAAGACGATAAAGTGGTCGTATCCATTTGGGTGATGAGCGATCTTGGCGAATGTGGATTCCTGTATAATTTGTCATCCGGTCCCGTCGGGCAATATACGGTCACGGCGTATGTGGATGGCGTCAAGGACTTCACAGTTTCTGGCGGCTTCCGCATCACAGAATCGGCGTGGAAGATCATCATCCGCAACGACAAAATTATTGCCATGGGTGTCTGTTACCCCAACTGTTAGAAGGATATAAAATGAAACTCTTTTCCAAACTTACTTTACTTGTTGTTCTTGCCGCTGTCCTCAGCGCCTGCGGCGGCGCTCCCGCCGAACCGACCATCAGCCCGCAGGACATTCAGTCCACGGCGGTGGCGGCGGCGTTGACCATCGTCGCGGAGACGCAGGCGGCAATCCCTACCAACACCCCCGTCCCGCCGACCAACACGCCGGAGCCCTCCCCCACTCCCACTGAAACGCCTCTCCCCTCGCCCACAGTTGACCTGGCGCTGGTGCCGACCTTTACGCCCCTGCCGCCCACCGCAAGCGGAGACCCGTGCAACAAGGTGCTCGGCAGTTCGGTTTCCGGCACGCAAACAAAAATCAGGCTGACCAACGAGACAAAGGGCAGCCTGGTGATTTCCCTCTACCTGAACCTGACGCCTTTCGGCGAATGCGGCTACCGCGGCTACAACCTCGAAAAAGGCGGTTCGGTGACCATCACCGACCTGGTGACCGGATGCTACAACGTCAGCGTTTTTGTGACCGAGCCCAAGCAAAGCTCAAAGTCCTTTGGCTACGGGTGCATCAACAATACCGACTTGTGGGAGTTCAAAATCTACGCGGATAAGGTTGTATTACTAGCGCCTTAAATCTGCGCGTCTGTCGAAATAAGAAAAGCCGGCGTCAATTGCCGGCTTTTTGATTTAAATGGCGTTCGGGAACTTGGAATAACCACGAATAAAAGCGATGAACGGGATGAGAACAAATCCGTTTTATCCCTTTCATCTGTAGTTCAAACGAGAATTACCGAGGGGGTGAGTTAATGCGAAAGAATTTGCGAAAGGAACAACTTGGTGCGTTCCTCTTTGGGGTCTTTGAAAATTTCATCCGGCGTGCCGCTCTCCACAATCTGACCCTGGTCGAAGAAGAACATGCGGTCTGCCACGGCGCGGGCGAAGCCCATTTCATGCGTCACCACCAGCATCGTCATACCCGATTTCGCCAGTTCGATCATCACATCCAGCACTTCCTTGATCATTTCGGGGTCGAGCGCGGAGGTCGGCTCATCGAACAGCATGATCTTCGGCTGCATCGCCAGCGAGCGGGCAATGGCAACGCGCTGCTGCTGTCCGCCCGATAATTGACCGGGGTACTTGTGCGCCTGCTCCGGGATGCCCACGCGCTCCAACAATTGCATGGCTATCTCCTCGGCTTTTTGCTTCGTCCACTTTCGCACCTGAATGGGCGCGAGCGTAATGTTTTGCAGCACTGTCAAATGCGGGAAGAGGTTGAACTGCTGGAACACCATCCCCGTCTCCATGCGGATTTTCTCGATGTTGCGGACATCGTGGCTCAACTCGATGCCGTCCACGATAATTTTTCCGCGCTGGTGTTCCTCCAGGCGGTTGATGGTGCGGATGAAGGTGGATTTACCCGACCCCGAAGGACCGAAAATCACAATCACCTCGCGCCGTTTCACCTCCATGTTGATGCCCCGCAAAGCGTGGAAGTCCCCATACCACTTGTGAACATCCTGAACGGTAATGATGGTCTCGGCTTCGTGTGTCATTGCACGCTCCTCAATGTTTATCGTTTTCCAACACCCAGGCGCTCTTCCAGCCGCTGGCTGAGATACGACATGCCGTAACTCAACACCCAGTAAATCAAAGAGATAAATACATACACCTCGCGCTGTAAGCCCAGAAACTCCGGCTGAGCCAGAACGGTCTTGGCGATGCCCACCAAATCGAGCAGTCCCACAATCGCCACCAGCGCCGTATCCTTGAACACCGCAATAAACTGCCCGACCAGAATCGGGATGATCAAACGCAGCGCCTGCGGCAGGATGATGAAAATCATCGTCTGTGCGCCGCTCAAACCCAGCGCCTGCGCCGCCTCATACTGTCCCTTCGGAATGGCTTGCAGACCGCCGCGCACATTTTCCGCCAGGTACGCCGCACTGAACAGCGTAATTCCCACCATGGCGCGCAGGACGCGGTCAATCGTCATCCCTTCCGGCAGGAAGAGCGGCAGCATCAACTGCGCCATGAACAAAATCGTAATCAGCGGCACACCGCGCACCAGTTCGATATACAGCACGCTGAACCAGCGCACCGCCGGCAACTCCGAGCGCCGCCCCAGCGCCAGCAGCACTCCCAGCGGGAACGAGAACAGGATGGCAACTACCGTAAGCAGGAACGTGAGCAGCAACCCGCCCCAAAGGTTGGTCTTCGCCACTGCCCAAAAGCCCGTTGTGGATTCGGAAAAACCGTGCGTCAACAGGATGATGATCGGCAGGGCAATGACCCAGCCGGCAATCACGCTTCTTTTCAGGACCTCGGGCTTGGTGCGCCCGCCCAACCATCCTGCCACGCCGATGACGGTCAGCGCCAGCAGCCAGGTGCGAGCCGCTCCCTCGAAGGGGAATACCAGCGCCAAGACAGCCGGCAGCATCAAAACGCCAACCGCAAAACGGGACTGCCGCGCCCAGATGCCAAACGAAGTGCCCGTCAGAAACACCAAAAACGCCAGCCACAGCCACAATCTGCCGACCTGCTCGATGGGATACTGCCCAATCATCAGCAAGCGCAGGTTGGCGGAAACAACCCGCCATTCGGCAGCCGTGAACGCCCAGGTGAGGAATCCTTTGAGCGCCCAATACACGATGAGCAACCCAACAATGGTCAGCAGGGAATCCAGCCAGGAGCCGAACAGGTTCTTGCGCAGCCAGCGCAGAATGGTGGAACGCTCGGTCAGGGGAGGAAGAGCAGTGTCGAGGTTTGCCATATCAACGCTCCACCAGTTTGATTTTCTTGTTGTACCAGTTCATCAGCAAAGACGTTATCAGGCTGAAAGCCAGATAGGTGAGCATGACCATGCCAATCATCTCCACCGCGCGCCCGGTCTGGTTTTGGATGGTGTTCGAGACATAGAAGACATCGGGATACCCCACCGAAATGGCGAGCGAGGAGTTCTTGATGAGGTTCAGGTATTGACTGGTGAGCGGCGGGACGATGACGCGCAGCGCCTGCGGAAAGACCACCAGCCGCAGGGTTTGAAAGCCGTTCAAGCCGAGCGCACGCGCCGCCTCCACCTGTCCCTTCGAGACGGATTGGATGCCCGCCCGAACCACTTCCCCGATGAAGGCGGCAGTGTACAGCGTCAGCCCGGAGGTCAATGCCATGAATTCAGGGGTGAGTATCTTTCCGCCGGTCAGGCGAAGTCCCTGCACGCGGGGCAGGTCAATGGCAAGCGGTTTTTCAGGGAGGAGAATCCAGCCGGCGGCGGCTACCAAGAGGAAGGTAAGCAATGTCCACAGCAGGGTGAGGGGAGCGCGCCCAGTACGCTGACTGTAGGCGCGCAAGGAGAAGAAAACGATCAGGGCGAGGATAAAGCCAAAGAGCAGAATCAGGCGGAAGGTCGGGAAGGAAGCGGTGGGTATCCCCCAGGGAATCCCCACGCCGCGGTTCGAGAGGAAGATGTTTCCGGTCCAGATAATGGCTTCCTTCACTTTGGGCAGTTTGAGGAAAACGCCGAGGTACCAGAAGATGAGAAAGACCAGCAGGGAAAGGTTGCGAATGAGTTCGAGGTAGAAAGCCGCCAGGCGGTTGATGATGAAGTTGGTGGAAAGGCGTGCGACGCCGAGAACAACCCCGAGGATGGTGGCAAAGAAGATGCCCACCACACTGACCAGCAGGGTGTTGAGCAAACCGATTTGATACGCCTGAAGATAGGTGGAATTGCGGTCGTAAGGGAAGAGGGTCTCGGCAATGTCGAAACCAGAGACGCCGCGCAGGAAACCGAGGCTCAGGGTGATGCCTTGTTTCGCCAACCCTGTCATCATGTTGCGAAAGATGACCGAGAAAAATAACCCTACAAGGATGACGAAGGCAATCTGCCCGAGGACTTTGAGGACGCGTTCATCGCGCCAGAACGGGATGGTCGTTTGGGATGTTTCGCGCTGCATGGAGCCTGCCCGGTAAAGTTCGAGGGCAGGGAGAAATCCCCGCCCTCGAAACATGGTGAATTCGGTTTAGCGGAAGGGCGGAGCGTAGAGCAAGCCGCCGTTGATGTACAGGTTATTCAAACCACGCGGGATGTAGGTGGGGGTGTCGGGACCGAGGTTGCGGTTGTACACTTCCTCATAGTTGCCGACCAGTTTGAGGATGTTGTACGCCCAGTCATTGGTGAGACCAAGTTTCAACCCCAGGTCACCCTCCAAGCCCAGCAGGCGCTTGACTTCGGGGGCGGTGGCGCTGGCTTTGACTTCATCCACGTTGGCGGAGGTGATGCCAAACTCTTCGCCGGCAAACAAGGCAAAGACTGTCCACTGCGCGATGTCGAACCACTGGTCGTCGCCGTGGCGGACCATGGGTCCCAGCGGCTCTTTGGACATGGTCACGTCGAGGATGACATGCGCCGCCGGGTCGGCGAGGACGGTGCGGCGGGAGACCAAACCGGATTTGTCGGTGGTAACCGCGTCACAACGCCCTTCGGAGTAGGCGGCAAAGGTGGCATCGGCATCTTCAAAGACAGCCGGGGTGTAGGAAACGCCCAGCGATGCCATGACATCGGCAAGGTTGAGTTCGGTGGTGGTGCCGGTCTGAACGCAGATGGTGCCGCCTTCCAGGTCTTGCAGGGTGGTGATGCCGCTGTCTGCGGGGACCATCATGCCCTGACCGTCATAGAAGGTGGTGTGGACAAAGTTGCCGCCCAGTTCGGTATCGCGCACGAGGGTCCAGGTGGTGTTGCGGCTGAGGATGTCAATTTCGCCGGATTGCAGGGCGGTGAAGCGTTCGGCGGCAGTCACCGGGCGGAACTCGACTTTGGTTGGGTCGCCAAAGATGGCGGCGGCAAGGGCGCGGCAGTAGTCCACATCGAAGCCGGAGAAGTTACCGTTGGCATCCACATAACCGAAGCCGGGCACTTGCGAGTTCACGCCGCAAATCAGGTTGCCGCGGGCTTTCACGGTTTCAAGCGTCACACCATAGCCGGTGGGCGCAACCACAGCCGGCGATGCAGGCGCAACAACCGTGACGATGACCGTTTCTTTGACAGTGACAGTTTCTCCACTGCCGGAAGGCGCGGAAGTGGCGGCTCCGCCGCAGGCGGCAAGGACAAGCCCCGCCACAATCAATATCCCCGTAATCGCAAAGATTTTACGCATGTTCTCCTCCTTGAGAGAATTTGAATTGGTTCGTTTGCTTGCATCGTACAAGAACCGTCAGTCGTATCTTTGCCGTCCACCTCCTTTCCAAAACTTGTTTCGCATTATAGCAAAGAATTACACTGCAACGACAAATAAATCATAAACTCGAAGCAATGACGGCAAAGCGGGCGTTCGTCAAAGAGGCGAGGTCATGCGGAGAGAGGCGAATGTTCAATCCGCGCTGACCGCCAGAGATGTGGATCGCCGAAAAATTCTGCGCCGACGAATCAATGACAACCTGAAAACCCTTGTTGATCAATGCCAGCGGCGAAATGCCGCCTGCCTGCAAGCCGGTCAACTGCTCGGCTTCGCGCTCGGTGGGCAGATGAACTTTCTTTTCGCCCAGCGCCGCGGCAAGCAGTTTCAAATCCACTTGTGCCGGTCCCGGCACAACCGCCAGCACCGGCTTCTTTGGCTTGTCGCGGGTGACGACAATCGTCTTGAAAACAGAAGCAGGCTCGACGTTGAGAAGATGCGCCACTTCCAGCGCGCCGAGTTTTTCCGGCGGAGTTTCGAAGGCAGTGTAGGCAATCTTACGAGAGTCCAAAAAACGGGTGACGTTATTCACAGGGGGCATAGGGACATCCATGTTATACTGAATTCACCAAATTTTACCGCCTTGGAGGAAGTTATGCTCACACCGGAAATGCTGGCAGAGTTCGACCTGTTCAAGGAAGTCTCGAAGGACACGTTGAGGGAAGTCGCCGCCATCAGCGAAACTATCAAAGTGAAGAAAGACGACCTGGTCTTCCGCGAGGGAGAACGGGCAGATAAACTTCACCTGCTCGTCAGCGGGAGCATTGCCCTGCGCGTCAAACTGACCTCGAGACCGGATTCTGTCACCGTTTCCTTTGTCAACCGCCCGCATCAGACTCTGGGCTGGTCGGGCGTCGTTTCGCCCAATCATTACACCGCCTCCGCTGTTTGCGAGGAAGACTCGGAACTGGTTGCCATCCCCGCCGAAAAGTTCATGAGCATCCTGGAAAACCATCCCGCCGACGGTTTCAAGGTCATGCTGCGCATTGCCACCATCGTCTCCGACCGTTTGCGCAACAGCCGTCAGGCTCTCTTGAAGACCCTGTAACCCCATCATTGCAAAACCATTCGGAAATCAGCCTTCCCTGAGAAGGGCTGATTTGTTTAAGCCCGCGTAGTAAAATACTTGCCATGCAGGAAACAAGCAAGATAGTTACCTTTGAAAAACTGATGGAGCAACTCCCCGAGCATTACACCGTGGCAGACCGGGAGTTGGTCCAGCGCGCCTACCGCGTGGCAGACGAGGCGCATCGCGGGCAAAAACGGCACTCCGGCGAGCCGTACATCAATCACTGTGTTGCTGTGGCAAGCATCCTTGCCGAATTGCGCATGCCGCCGGAGGTGATCGTCGCCGGGCTATTGCATGACGCGGTCGAAGATACCACCCTCACGCTGGACGACATCCGCCGCGACTTTGGCGACACAGTTGCCAACCTGGTCAACGGCGTGACCAAACTCACCAACCTGCCCCGCGTCTCCCGCGGCGATCAACATGCCGACGGAGGCAACGGGTCACAACCTCCCGAAGAGGCGGAACATGCCAAATCCCGCAAACAGGATTTGAAGTCCGAGACCTTGCGTAAGACTTTTCTCGCCATGGGCGAGGACGTGCGCGTGGTGCTGATCAAACTGGCGGACCGCCTGCACAACATGCGCACATTACATGCCGTCCCCGAGGAAAAGCAAAAGCGCATCGCCAAAGAGACCCTCGACATTTTTGCGCCGCTCGCCAACCGTCTCGGCATCTGGCAAATCAAGTGGGAATTGGAAGACCTCAGTTTTCGCTACGTCAACCCGGAAAAGTACAAAGAAATCGCCAGTCAACTCAGCGAAAAACGCCCCGACCGTGAAGCCCAAATCGAAGCCATCAAGAAAAACCTCAGCCAGCTGCTCGCCAAGCACAACATCCACGCCGAAATCAGCGGCAGACCCAAGCACATTTACTCCATTTACAAAAAAATGACCCAGAAGGGGAAACCGTTCGACTTGGTGCGCGACGTGCGCGCCGTGCGCCTCATCGTGCCAGACATCCCCTCCTGTTACGCCGCCCTGGGCGTCATCCACACCCACTGGCGTCCCATCCCCGGTGAATTCGACGATTACATCGCCGCCCCCAAGGACAACTTCTACCAATCCCTGCATACCGCCGTCATCTACGACGACAAACGCCCGCTGGAAATACAAATCCGCACCCCGGAAATGCACATGAATGCCGAATACGGCATCGCCTCGCACTGGCGCTACAAGGAAGGCGGGCGCGTCTCCGACAAGGCGTTCGAAGACCGCATCAACTGGCTGCGCCGCATGATGGAATGGCGCTCGGAGGTGAGCGACGCCCAGGAATTCGTCGAAGGCATGAAGACCGACGTGTTCCAGGACCGGGTTTACGTCTTCACCCCGCGCGGCGACATCATTGACCTTGCCGCCGGCTCCACCCCCATAGACTTTGCCTACCACGTCCACACTGACATTGGTCACCGCTGCCGCGGCGCGCGCGTCAACGGAAAACTCGTCCCGTTGTATCACGAATTGAAAACCGGCGATCAGGTCGAAATCCTGACGGCGAAGCGGGGCGGTCCCAGCCGCGACTGGCTCAACCCCAATCTGGGACTCGTCAAAACCCAGCGCGCCCGTTCCAAAATCAAAGCCTGGTTCAAAAAGCAGGAGGTGGAACAAAACCTCGCCCAGGGACGCGCCGCCCTCGAACACGAACTCCAGCGGCTCGGCATCACCGAAATGAACTTCGAGAACATGGCGCGCGAACTGGGCTACAAAACACCGGATGAACTCTTCATCGCCCTCGGCACCGGCGACCTGTCCATCAGCCGCGTCATCCGCCGCTTTGCCGAAACCGAAGAAAGCGCCGATGTGCTGGTGGCAGGCACACAGCCCAAAGAAAGCCCCAGCACCGACACCATTGAAGTCGTTGGCTTGAAAGGTTTGTATTCCCAAATGGCGAAATGCTGCACCCCCATGCCCGGCGACCAGATTGTGGGTTACATCACGCGCGGGCGTGGCGCCACCATCCACCGCCAAGACTGCCCCAACATCCTGCGCCTCAAAGACAAGGAACGGCTCATCCAGGTGGGCTGGGGCAAAATGGAGCGCACCTACCCCGTCCCCATCAAAGTCAAGGCATACGACCGTCAGGGGCTGATGGGCGACATCTCCACCCTGCTCGACAGCGAAGGCGTCAACATCGCCGACGTTTCCGTCAGTATCAACCACACCATCGCCACCCTGAATTTGACCATCGAAGTCAAAAACCTCGACCAACTCAGCCGCATCCTGACCCGCATCGAAAACCTGCCCAATGTCATCGAAGCGCACCGCGTCAAACCGGGATGATTTGGGATTTTGGATTTTGGATTTGCGATTTCAGATTTGGGATTTTCAATTGAAAAGGAATCTGCCAACATGTCCTTACTAAGCGTTGACGAAGCGCGGGAAAGAATTCTCGCCCGCCTCACACCGGTCGGCACAGAGACCCTGCCCCTCACCGCCTGCACACACCGGGTATTGGCAACGGACATCGCCGCGGCAAACGACCTGCCCCCCTTCGACAATTCCTCGATGGACGGATTCGCCCTCCGCGCCGCCGACACCGCCACCGCCGCACCCGCTTCCCCCGTGACCCTGCGCGTGGTCGCCGACATCCCGGCCGGCTCCACGCCGACGATTTCCCTTGCGCCCGGTCAAGCCGCCCGCATCATGACCGGCGCTCCACTGCCCGCCGGCGCCGACGCGGTCATCCCGGTCGAAGACACCGACTTTCACGACCGCTCGCCCGGCACAGCCACGCCCGCAACTATCACCATCGAGAAAGCCGTGAAAGCGGGTGAAAACGTCCGCCCGCGCGGCATGGACCTGCGCAGCGGAGACGTTGCGCTCCAAAAAGGCGCCGCCCTCCAGCCGCAAGACATCGGTCTGCTCGCCATGCTTGGCGTTTCACAGGTGAATGTGTACAAAAAACCGCTGGTCGCCCTGCTCTCTTCGGGCGATGAACTGCTCGAAGTGAATGCACCTCTCGCACCGGGCAAAATCCGCGACTCGAATTCGTACATGCTCGCCGCATTGATCGAAAGCGCCGGCGCCGAAGTCCTTCGCTTGGGCATCGCCAGAGACTCGCGCGAATCGGTGCACGGCTTGATCGAACAGGCGGTTTTGCGCCGCGCCGATCTGATCCTCTCCTCGGCGGGGGTGAGCGTGGGCGCTTTTGATTACGTCAAGGAAGTGGTCGAATCCAACGGAAGTTTGAACTTCTGGCGCGTCAACATGCGTCCCGGCAAACCGTTCGCCTTTGGCGAATACAAAGGGATTCCCTTCATCGGTCTGCCGGGCAACCCGGTCTCGGCGTTCGTGGGCTTCGAGGTCTTCGTGCGCGACGCCATCGGGCGGCTGGGAGGACGATTGTACAGAAACAGGCTGAGGGTCCGCGTAAGAAGCGAGGAGGAAATCACGTCCGACGGGCGGGAAAGTTATCTGCGCGCCATCGTCCGCGAAGAAGACGGTCAATTCGCCGCAAAGTTGACCGGTCACCAGGGGTCGGGCAATCTGCTCTCTCTGGTTCAGGCAAATGCTTTACTAATCATCCCCGCTGGGGTAAAATGCGTGCCTGCCCGCCAGGAAGTGGACGCCTGGCTGCTTTGAGGAAACATGGAAAAACGACAGACACAAATCATCACCGCGCTCGCCATCCTCGGTTTGCTGGTCTCGATTTACATGACCATTTACAAAATCACCGCCAACGATAAGATGTGTCTGGGCTCCGGCGATTGCAGCATTGTCAACGCCAGCCGCTACGCATCCATCAATGGCATCCCTGTGGCGCTGATTGGTGTGATCGGTTATGCCGCCATCCTCGGCATTCACTGGCTCGAGAGGCGCAACGCCTTCTTCGAAGAAAACGGCAGTTTGATTTTCTTTGGGATTTCGCTCATCGGCTTCCTTTTCACGCTCTGGCTGGTGTATGTGGAAATCGCGCTCATCAAAGCGCTTTGTCCATTCTGTATTACGTCCCAAATCACCATGACCCTCATTTTTATTCTTTCTGTCATTCGAGTGGTTCGACAACCCTAATCTCTTAGGAGGAATGAATGCCCCGCATCAAGTGTCATTACGCCGATTGTGTGTTTTTAGACGAAGGATATTGCAGCGCCGCGGCTGTGGAAATTGACCCCGACTCCGGCTGCACCACTTACTCCCCCTCCGATGAAGCAGAAGAGGAATGGGACGAAGAAGAAGAATTGGAATGGGACGAAGAGGAAGAAGAAGAGGAAGAAGACCTGTGGGATGAGGATGAGGACGACTTCTAACGCCTCAACCCCGACCTTCAGCCTGCTCCACCCAAAAGAGCCGGCTCTCCCCTAAACCCTTTCCCGGACACAGCCTTGTGCTGTGTCCGTTTCATTTTCCAAACTGATAGAGCAAAATTCCCGCCGCCACCGAAAGGTTCAGCGAACTGCACCGCCCCCGCATGGGCAGAGAGACGGTCACATCGCAGGCGTCCATCTGCTCGCGCGAGAGTCCCTTCTGCTCATTGCCCAGCACCAGCGCCCAGGGCGCCTGAGGGATGAGGGTATGATATTCCACCTCGCCGCGCGCCGACGTGCCAATCAATTGAAACTCTCGTCCGCGCGCCCAGGCAACAAACTCGCCAAAGGAAGTTTGGACGACCGGCTTCCAAAACAACGCGCCCATGCTGGAGCGCACTACAGAGGGATGATAGAGTTCCACGCCGCCATCCAGCAGAAAGAGAACGTCTGCACCGACGCCGTCCATCGTCCGCAAAATGGTGCCGACGTTGCCCGGGTCCTGTGGGGAGACCAGCGCCACCGCATGACGGACGTTCCGCAGGTCGCTCAGGCGCGTCTGCCGCTGACGGACGATGGCGAGGATGCCCTGGGGGTTCTCCTTGTCGGCGAGGGATTCCATCACTTGCGGCGTGACAGGCTGAGGCGGGGAAGGGAGGCGCGTCATCAGTTCGTGGGCGAACCTGCTCGTGAGCAGGTCGGGCGCGTAGAGTACGTTTTCCACTTCCCAGCCGGCTTCGACCGCCTCACCCACGTGATGGATGCCTTCCACGAGGAACAATCCGCTCTCGCGCCGCGCTTTCTTCTGGCGCAGCGCACGCACTTGCTTGACAAGCGGGTTACTTAAACTGGCAATCAATGGCTTTTTCATATCCCCATTGTAAAAGAAACATCCGAAGTCTCAAAGGCTTCGGATGTTGCCAGACCTTCAATCGAAATTACTGACCGGCGACCACGATCAATTTGCCGTTCATGCCCGCTTCGAGATGACCTTCGATGCCGCAAGTGACAGAATACTCACCGGGCTCTGAAGGCGCAGTGAACGTCGTTGTAACGGATTGCCCCGGCTCGACCTCCACCTCCCAATAGATGTTTTCTTCGTCCTCATCGCCGAATTTTTCTCCGGCGTCAGTGCCGAGTTTGAAGATGACGAATTCATGGATTACTGCACCGTTATTGACGGCGTTCAGCGTAATTTCCTGCCCGGCAGGCACGGTGAATTCCATCGGTTCGAAGTGGAAATCGGTCATGGTCACGTTGATTGTCGTAGAAGCCCCGCCCCCGCCGCACGCGGAAAGAACGAGCGACAGGAAAACTGCCACAACGATTGGGAAATATTTGGTTTTCATTCTGCCTCCTGAACTGGTATTAGGGATATGGCAAATATACACCTGTTTGCAAAAAGTACAAAACAAATCGGCTTTTTCGTTTCTGGCGGGATGACCGTCGGCTCAGGACCGCCTCACCGACGCGGCGGGCAATGTCGTCTCCGAAACGCGCTACAAAGCCTAGGGCGAGATGCGATACAATGCAGGAACGATGCCCACCGATTACACCTTCACCGGTCAATACTCATATGCCAGCGACTTCGGTCTCATGTTCTACAATGCCCGCTGGCTGCGCAGCGTCCCCGTAACGCAGTGGAGGGGATACGACCCGTCGCTGGGGAGGTTCGCGCAGGCGGATACGATTGTGCCGGAGCAGACACAGGGCGTCCAAGCGTGGGACCGGTACGCGTTTGTCAATAATAATCCCGTCCGGTACACGGATCCAAGCGGACATTGCATTTTTGGTGGTATTGACACACTAATGTGTGCCGGTGCTTTAGTAGGGACGGTGCTGTATACAGCAAATGTAATTAGATCTGGACAGGAGTGGAGCCTAAAGGATGCTACTCTAGCTGCTGGTGTGGGAGCGACGGCAGGACTATTAATAGCCGGCGCTGCAGCAGCTGTAGCAGCTGGTGCCGTTTCGGCAACTGTAGGTGCGGTGGTAGCCGGTGCGGGCACTGGCCTTGCAACTGGTGGTGGAGGATACCTTGCAGCAAACATAATCACGGGTAACGACTTTAACGCGACAGATTTTGGTATTGCGTCTACTGTCGGTGCCGCAACAGGAGCGGCTGGCCCGCTCGTTGGCACAACGATGACAGGTGCCAGAATTCTTAATGGCGTGGGTGGTGTTGTTCAGTACGAAGCAACATATTACGCCCATAATGGAGAATTTGATACGAGTGTAAATCCGCTAATAGCCGGAGCAATAAGTGGTGGAACAACAATTTCACCTTATACTAATCCAAATTCTTTGTGGGATGACTTTAGACCGATGCCTAGCGATAGTGGGGCAGCGTGGCGAAGGTTGCAAGGTTATGATCCCGTGTACTATCCAAATTCTCCTGCGGCTAACTCTATTGCAGGAGCCAATATAATAACAACAACTTTTGGTCAACAACTTGTTCCAGGATTAGCGGGGGGCGCTCTTTCCAATTGGGCATCTGGTTATATTCCGGAGTGATTTTATGGAAATCGGCTCATTACTTACTTTAGTTTTCTTTGTATCTTTTCTTCTCTTGTTTGGTCGGTGGATAAGTACGCAGTGGAATAAGCAAACGTCGGTGGATGAGGCTGTGAAACTCCCGTCGGTCTTTTTGTTAATTTTGGGAAAGCCGAGGTTTGACGGCTCGTTCAACATTCGAAGTATATATCTTCAATTATTTTTGATTCTATATATATTCCCCTTACTGTTGTTCAACTTCGACATTATCTCACGGCAGGATGTGCTAAGGATTTTTATCATTAGCATGGTTATATTTATAATCGCTAGAGTTGGTATAGATACTGTCAGAAAAACTCGCCGGTAGAAAATTGCAAGAGACCTACGCCTACGACCCCGCCAGCGGCAACCTTGCCAGCAAGGCGGGCGCAACTCTGACCTACAACGCCCAGGTGACTTGTGCAGCGGGCGCCCGCACTATTCCGCACGCCGTCTCTGCCATGAGCGCCAATACCTACGCCTATGACTGCAACGGCAGCCAGACCACGCGAACCATTGGCAGCGACACATTCACCCTGCTCTACGCTTGCCCTGAGCCTGTCGAAGGGACGCGGAGAACCGCCTCGTGGAAGTGAAGAAGAACGGCGTCACCATTGCCCAATTTACCTATGATGGCGACGGAAAACGGGTAAAATCGGTTATCGGCGGCGAGACCACCTACTTCGTCGGCAGCTACTACGAGCAGAAAGGCAGCCAGGTGACAAAGTATTATTTCGCCGGGACAAGCCGCATTGCGATGCGCAAGTACACCATCCCCCAGAACATGACGGCGGAATACCTGCTCAGCGACCATTTGGGTTCGACGAGCATTACGACCGACGCCAACGGCGCGAAGGTTTCGGAGATGCGATACAAACCCTGGGGCGAAGTCCGCTACGCATGGACAGCCTCCCTCACCACCACGCCCGCGTATCGTCTGGCGGACTACACCCTTCGACAGGCTCAGGGCAACGCCTTCACGGGTCAATACTCCTACATGGACGACCCGTCCACGATCGGCGTGACCGAAGGCTTCGGCTTGATGTTCTACAACGCAAGATGGTACGACCCTTATCTTAACCACTTCACCCAACCGGATACGATTGTCCCAGACCCGTACAATCCGCAAGACTGGGACAGATACGCGTATGCGCGAAATAATCCTCTAAAATATACTGATCCATCAGGGCACAGTGTTGATTGTGCAATTGGTGAGCAAAATTGTTCGGCTGGTAAACTTGTTCCGAGTTGGTGGAGGGGTACCAAAAAACACTTATATATTGATGGGTATGGGTATTTTGAGACAGGGCATATCAAAAGGGGGTGGGATACAGCGGAGTACATGTTCAAGAAGGCAGAAGAACTAGGAAAGGCTGGCGGTGAAATACTAATGAGTGACAACGATCATGGCTTCACGATTACCTACACATTATCTCCCAACCTATCTGAGGATGAGTTACCTGGCGTGTTATATGGGATATATACCGACTTTGAATATGCATATGAAGAATTTCAAGGTGATCTTATTAGCCCAGATCGTCTCTCGTCATTTGCCCCTGAAGATTTACCATCAGATCATGTAGGCTTCTGGGCATATGTGAACGGGCTAGATAAAGATGAAATCCCACAATTGTTGATGGACAGTTTAGGAGAAGTGTCAGTTAGGACAGGTTTCGGGGCAGTAGGTCTAGGTTTCGTAAAAAATCATGAGTTTTTACCAATGATAGATAAAGCTGTTTGTGTTGGTAGATTATGTGCAATTCAACAGGTAAATATACCATGGCCAACGTGGTTACAAATTGATTTGGTTCCAAGTGGTCCGAATACATGGCAAAAATAACAGTGAGAGTGATGTGAAAACTTTCGGATGCTATATCAATTACGAATTTTGCCAATTTTGATAAAAGATAAAGGTGATGCACAAAATGAAGAACAGCGCAAAAATCACCATAACAGCCTTCTTAGTTGTATTACTTGCTTGCGCCTTGATGATCTGGGCTGATACTTCACAAGCTGTAGCTGACTACAAATGGATACACAGTCGCGACACAGAAGGTGAGTTGGTTGCCGCTTTTGTCACTGCACTTCGAATCAATCATCCCGCCGCCTATGAAATGATTGATCCAAGCTTGAAGCCTCGTCTGGATGAATGGATGAATACACATCGAGCTAGAAAATGTGCCAGTGAACCTTATATTTTTTTAAGCGGATATGCAACGCGCGCTAATGGTGAAAAATTAGATTGGGAAGTTGTGTTTGGCTGTGCGGACGAGAATAACACTGATGTGTCTTTCAAGGTTGACGGTATTTTTATCAAAGACATGAAGATAATTGATTGGGGGGAAGTGAGAGAGAAATAAGTTTTATTAAGAAAGGAATGCATGCCTGATTGCAAGCAGCAATGTCGTCTCTGAGATGAGACACGAACCTTGGGGCGAAGCCCGCTACGCATGGGCAGCCTCCCTCACCACCACGCCCGCCTACGAACTGACCAGATACACCTTCACCGGGCAATACTCGTACATGGACGACCCGTCCACGAGCGGCGTGACCGAAGGCTTCGGCTTGATGTTCTACAACGCGAGGTGGTATGACCCGTCGCTGGGGAGGTTTGCGCAGGCGGATACCATCGTCCCTGGCGGGGTGCAAGGGTGGGACCGCTACGCCTACGTCAACAACGCGCCGGTGCGGTTTACCGATCCCAGCGGGCATGAGATTTGCATGGATGGTGGATATTGCGGTGAATACCATGGACAAGCACAAGATCCATTAAGTTATTGGAAAGGTTTAGTCAAAGAAAAATTTGGTGTTACATTTTCTGGAAACTGGAGTAGCAAGAGCGTCAGTGCAATGTACTTTGCTCTTTTTAATATGAATAATAAATTCAACGGTACATTAAAGTCATTAATCAATGGTGCGATTTTCCTTCATGAAAACAAAGCTGCAGGAACTTATGGCGGCGCAACGTGGTTAAGTGGCGCAGGCATAACCTTTCGGTTTGCTCCAAAGGAAACTGCTCCTAATCAAAATGTCTATCACGAAGTTGCCCATCTAATAGATATACGATTTGGTGATTATTTTACTGACACCTTGGATGGTAGTTCGATATACACCGAAGATGGTGATTTTGTGATGGGGAGAAGAAATGGAAATTATGATCGGCAAGTAGGGATTGGGTACTCATCACGGAATGTTTGCGACCCTCACTGGAGTGGATGTTCAATAGATGCAGAACAGCATCCTGGTACCATTAACTCTACCTCAGCATGGGGTCAAAGCGGAAATACTGCTGACGAAGAATGGGGAGATTTAGTCGCCAACTATGTTTCAGGCAACATCTCAAATAATGGTTATGGCGCTGCAAGAGCAAACTGGCTGAACACCATCCTGAATACATTTTTTGCTCTTCCAGTCAATGCACGATAGAGGAGTATATAAATGGACAAGCCGATAATTAAGGCACTAACTGCCTTGCTTATGCTATGGGTATTGACGTCATGTGAGTACGAATCAAGCACACCGTTACCAACCACTTCCATGCGGCTTTCACCGTCACCAGTTGCAACTTGGTCGCCAGTGGTTTCTCCAACTCAAACAGAAGCGCCAACGATTACACCATCTCCTCAACCTACCCTGACAAAAGAAGAGGTTCAAGAAGTGATAGGTGAGTTACTGGCAAAAAATGGTAGTTGCACGGAACCTTGCTTCTGGGGGTTCAGTCCAACGGCTGGCATAAAAGAGTCGCAACTCCTTAACTTCTTGACCTACATACGCGAAAAACCTAAAATAATAAAAGAAAGTAAATATACTCAATATATCGCATCAATTGGTTACAAAGAACGAATATCTGTCAGTGCCACGTTCACCTTTGATGAAAAGACGCATTCACTGTTGAACATATATGCAACCATTGGTGGGTTATATTATTATCCAGAAATCGTTTATGCTGACTGGGATGCATTCAGACCAGATAACATTTTGAGAATTTATGGTAGACCTTCTAGCGTAGAGTTCTTTTTGAGTTACCCAGCCGAACCAACAACAGATCAAACGATAGGCTATGAATTTCGATTTCGCTATGAAAGCAGAAAATTTGTTATTGATTACACAGGGCAAAGAACTCTCAATCAAACCAAACTTTTTATATGTCCCCTTAAAGATCGTTTCATTGAGTCTGTTTACGTTTATCTTGGTGACAATCTCAAGATAAAACCAACAAACGGGAAATTTCTACAAGATGTATCATCAGTAAGCATTGACGATTTTTACAACGCCATGACGGGCAACGCAAATAATGCATGCTTCTACCTAGACAGAAGCGCCTTCGGGAACTGACGAAGCACCAAGTTGCCGTCTATTACTTTGCTGGTACAACCCGCATTGCGATGCGCAAGTACACCATCCCGCAGAACATGACGGTGGAATACTTCCTGACCGACCATTTGGGAAGCACGAGCCTCACCACCGATTCCAACGGCGCGAAGGTTTCGGAGATGCGATACAAACCTTGCCCCCTCCGTTACACTTCGGGGATGCTGCGCGAGGGCGAAGTGCGATACGCATGGACAGCCTCCCTCACCACCACGCCCGCGTATCGTCTGTCGGACTATACCTTCACAGGTCAATTCTCCTACATGGACGACCCGTCCACGGCGGGAGTCACCGAAGGCTTCGGCTTGATGTTCTACAATGCAAGGTGGTATGACCCAGTCAATGGGAGGTTCGCCCAGGCGGATAGCATCGTCCCTGGCGGGGTGCAGGGGTGGGACCGCTACGCCTATGTCAACAACGCGCCGACGCGGTTTACCGATCCCAGCGGGCATTTACCGATTGATGATGAATGCGGGTATCAGGGACAGGATTGTGGCAGCCCATTGCCTGCTCAGCCAATGAATGAATACAACAGCGGAAATATCGCAAGCAGTGATGCTTCCACAGACAATAATGAAAGTGGTGGAATCTTGATAAGCAGCACGGGGAATAGCAATAGCGCACGCAGTACAATCACACTTTTTGTGTCTGCGAATAATTTGCCATATACTATAGTAATGCATCCTTCGGATGGGAATGTTTTGGGCATGATACCGGTCTATGACTATAGAAATGGGCGAAAGGTACTAGTTGGTTATGTAGAACTCTACTATGCCTTTGATTATTCCACGGCAGTTTTTGATCGAGATTCTACGGGAAATATCCCTTGGCTAATTCCCGTAACTTATGAAACACTAAAATTTGTTGCCAAAAGATTGGGCTTTAATTTTATATGTCCAGGGTGCGATGGCACGCTGTGGGTATGGACTGTTGCAGATGGGATTAACGACTCCACTACTATCGAAGGGCACTTGCAAGTAAGGTTTTTAGATGCTGTCCGGCGGGATTTCTATTCTCCCGATTACAGTCCGTTTTGTCCCACCTATACTCGATCTTTTTGCAGCCCATCTTTCCCAATCTATATCCCCACCCTTTCTGATTAAAAATGGATTATGTATATGCAAACTAACAAAAAGTACAAATGGACAGTTCAAGACTCAGTTGGACTAGTCATACTGATTCTTTACTCAATTAGTAAGTATTACTTCCTAATTGGGGTTGGGATCCTAATCATGCTAATTCTTGGAGGAGAAATCCATTTGCAAAATGCTAAAATTTGGGCGTTAAGTACTCTTATGTTTTTCCCTCTCCATTATTTGAACAAACGACTTAATGGCAAGCCCAAGAATCGATTATAAGAATAAGTTCGCTTCATGGATAAGCGGATGCCATTGTTGGTCGTAACCCTTCGGCAGGATCAGGGCAGCGCGTTTACACGTATTGACCAGCAAAATCAGTGAAAATCTGTGAAATCTGTGGCTAAAGATTGTAAGCCTGTCAGTCAGTCATTCCGCCAGAAACGGGTAAGCCACAAAAAAGAGACACGTCCTCAAAGGAAGTGTCTCTTCGTCTGTCGGGGTGCGCGGATTTGAACCGCGGACCTCACGGACCCGAACCGTGCGCTCTACCGGTCTGAGCCACACCCCGATGTCCATAGGGGAAAGCGTGCGAATTATACCATTCCCGTTTATTTTGGCAAGTTACGGATTCAACGTCACTTCCTGGCTGTACAGGTAAAACAAGCCGGGGATGCGGTCATCGTCCTGGCGGATGACCAGACGGGCGGGCGTTGCCTCGGTCACCTGATAAGGGATGGTGGTCTCGAACAACTGCGGCTGGATGCTCGTCACATACAGGATTCGCAAACCGAGGGACTTCCCCTCCGCATCCACCAGCTCGAAGATGACCGGCTGAAGATTGAAGGGCCACACATCCCCGCGTACGGTCAGGACTCCGCCGGAAACGGTCTCGCCCGCCCCCGGCTCCACCACCCCGACCGGTTCGGACGGATTCCCCGCCGGCGTAATCTCATCCGCACCGGAAGAAAGCAGCAGCACACGCACCGAATTCAACGACTGGATGCGTCCTTCCTTGTCGAATGTGCTGACCGTAATCCGCCCCACCTCCGCCGCGCCGGGAATCTCAAACGAAATTTTTGCCGTCTGCAAAATGCCGCGGTGGGAGGTTGGCACGTTGCGCTTCAACGTGCGCGAGAGCAGACGACCGTCTTCGCCATACAGGTCAATCTGCACGCGGCGGCTCGCGCCTGCCTGGATGTTCATCCGCAGGCTGATGGGAGAGAGCACCTTCGACATGGGTCCCGGCGCCTGGATTTCGATGGCGGAGGGCTTATGCAGAGGGATGGAGGTTGGCGTGTAGGTGGGCGCCGGCGTGAAGGTGAGGGTGGGTTTGGGGGTTTCGGTGGGGATGCCGGTCGGCAGGGAAGCGAGCGCGGTGGCGGTCGCTGAGTCGCTGGCGGCGCGGGCAATGGCTTCAGCGGTCATGGCGACAACCGTCGGCAGGTATTCGGGCGGATACGGCGTCGGGACGGCAGAAGCCGGGGAGGCGCACCCAGCCAAAAGTCCAAGAAGGGAGGCGAAAAGAGGGAGAATCCGTTTCATTATGAGGGTCATGAAACGAAGCAATCTCCAAATCATCGGGAGATTGCTTCGTCGTTCGTTTCTCGTAATGGCAGAGGCGTTAGAGTCCGTAAATCTCGCTGTATTTCTTCGTCAGGTAGCGGATGTAAGGCTCAGGGGTAATCTTCGAGCCGGTGACCTTTTGGACGAGGACCTGCGGCTCGTACTTCTGCCCGTGCTTGTGGACGTGTTCGCGCAGCCAGCCGAGCAGGGCGCTGAAGTCGCCCTTGCGAATCTGGTCGTCGAGGTCTTTGATGTCTTTGCGGATGCGCTCCCACAATTGCGCCGAGACAAGGTTGCCGAGCGCGTAGGTGGAGAAGTAACCGATGGCGCCATACGACCAGTGAACATCCTGCAGCACGCCCTTGGCGTCGTTGGGCGGCGTGATGCCGAGGTACTCGCGCATTTTTTCGTTCCAAATGGCGGGCAGGTCTTTGATATCAATCGCACCCTCGACCATGGCGATTTCGAGTTCGAGGCGGAGCATGATGTGCAGGTTGTAGGTGGCTTCGTCGGCGTTGACGCGGATGAGGGACGGCTCGACCTTGTTGATGGCTTTGTAGAACGCCTTGACTCCCACGCCGTCCAGTTGAGAGGGGAAGGTTTTCTTGAGGGCAGGGAAGAAATGCTCCCAGAACGGAAGCGAACGCCCGACCAGGTTTTCCCACATGCGCGATTGGGATTCGTGAATCGCCAGCGACGCGCCGCCGAACAGCGGGGTGCGTTCGTAGGCGGGGTTCTGTCCCTGCTCGTACATGGCGTGACCGGATTCGTGCAGGGTGCTGAAGAGGGTCGCCATGGGGTTGTCTTCCTCGAAGCGGGTGGTGATGCGCACGTCGCCCCAACCGAAGGTGGTTTGGAAGGGATGCGGGGCTTTGTCCTGACGCCCGCGCTTCCAGTCGTAACCGAATTTGGTGATGACTTCCACGCCGAAGTCCATCATCTTCTTTTCGTTGTATTTTTTGTGCAAGAAGTCGTCTTTGACCTGCTTCTTGCCGGCGATGGCTTTGATGAGCGCCACCTGCTGAGGACGCAGGGCGTCGAAAATCGCCTTCACGTCGGCGGTCTTCATGCCGGGTTCGTAGTCGTCGAGCAGGATGTCGTAGGGATGGTCGGCGGGAGGGAAGAAGGAGATGTAACGCTTGACCAGTTCCAGGTTCTTTTCGAGATGCGGTTGGAAGATGGAAAAGTCCGATTTGCCTTTTGCCTCCACCCACGCTTCGAACGCCTTCGACGAAACGACCGCCTGCTCCGCCACGAACTCCGGCGGGACGCGCTTGGCTTTGTCGTAGTTGCGGGCGGCAACGCGGATCATGGCGGCTTCGTCCGATTCGGGGTCGGCGCCGGCAAACTCTGCTTTGAGGTCTTCGAGCAGGCGACCGACTTCGTCGCTGGTGAATTTTTCCTGCGCAATCTTGCCGAGGGTGGCGAGCTGCTGCCCGCGCGCTTCGCCGCCGCCGGGCGGCATGTTCACCTGCTGGTCCCAGCCGAGGACGGCGCTGGCGCGCCCCAAATCTGCCACTTCACCGAGAATCGCTTTCAATCGTTCCAGTTTTTCGCTCATGGTTTCTCCTCTAGCCTCACCACTGCCGGGTGAGGAAAAATGTGATTTGCAGGAAGGTAACGCCATCCCGCTTGGAAATAATTACGCAACCCTCCAGCGCAGGGGCTCACCCCGCAGGGCAGACAAGACCTCATGGGCGATGTCTTCCGAAGCGCGGGACTGCGCCTCAGCCGTCTGCGCCCCGATGTGCGGGGTGGCGATCAAGCGCGGATGGGAGACTGCCTCTGTCAAACCGGGCGGTTCCACGCTGAAAACGTCCAGCGCGGCGCCCGCGACCTTGCCGCTGTTCAACGCTTCGACCAGCGCCGCCTCGTCAATGATTCCGCCGCGCGCCGCACAGACGATACGCACGCCTTCCTTCATCTGGGCAAACGCCGCCCGTCCGATCATGTCGCGCGTATCCACCGTCAGCGGCATGTGCAGCGAGATGAAATCGGACCAAGCATAGAGGTCCTGCAAAGAGGCGGGGTCCGCGCCGCGCCGTTTGATTTCGTCTGCCGGGATGAGCGGGTCGTAGGCAATGACGTTCATGCCGAAGGCGGCGGCGCGCTTGCCCACTTCCACACCAATGCGCCCAAAGCCGATGACGCCGAGCGTCTTGCCGTTTAGTTCCACGCCTTCGAGTTCCTTTTTGAGCCATTTGCCTTGCTTCATGGCGGCGTCGGCGCGGGGGATTTCACGCGCCAGGGCAAGGAGCAGACCGAAGGTCAGTTCGGCGACGGCGATGGAGGTGGAGGTCGGCGCGTTGACGACGATGACGCCGTGTCGTTTGGCGGCTTCGAGGTCAATGTTGTCCACGCCGACGCCGGCGCGCCCAATCACTTTCAGGCGGGGCGCGGCGTCCATGACGGCGGCAGTGACCTTGGTCCGCCCGCGAACGATGAGGGCGTCGTAGTCCGCGATGATTTTGAGCAGATCGTCGGCGGAAATTCCGCTTTGGTCGTTCACTTCAGCCGACTGGCGCAAAATGGACTGGCCCGCTGCGTCCAGTCCGTCTGTGAGGAGGATTTTGAAATTCGACATGGGGCTATTTTATCGCATGAAGGCAGGGTTTCAGAAGTTCATGGCAGCGCGTGGGTGGCTAAAGTTGCTTTAGTCGAACGACTGAAGTCGTTGCTACGCTGATTATTCATATCGCAGCGCTTCCACCGGCTCGAGATTGGCGGCGCGGCTGGCAGGGTAAATGCCAAAGAACAGACCAACCGCGGCGGAAAAGATGGTGGCAAGCAGAACGGCGTCAATACCGACGACCGGCGTGAATGCCGTGCCGCTCGCTGCCGCAATCCGCCCGACGACGTAAGAAATCAACCAGCCAAAGGCAATGCCAATCAGCCCGCCGATGAGACTCAATAGAGAGGATTCGGTCAGGAACTGCGTGAGGATGTCGCGTTTGCGGGCGCCCAGCGCCTTACGCAAGCCGATTTCACGCGTGCGCTCCGTGACCGAGACCAGCATGATGTTCATAATGCCGATGCCGCCAACCAGCAGGGAAATGCCGGCAATGCCGCCCAGGAAAATCGTCAGGATGCCGGTGATGGTCTGGAAGGTGGCGAGCAAATCCTGTTGAGTGAAGATGGTGAAATCATCTGCGCCGACCGGCGTGCGGTGACGAGCCCGCAGAATGGCGGCGATTTCCTCAGCGGCTTGGGTCACCTGGTCGCCGCTGACCGCCTGCACGAAGATAATGTCCACGCGGTCGCTAGTGCTGCGGCGGATCAGGCGCGCCTGCGCAGTGGTGAATGGGACGATGGCGACGTTATCCTGACTCCCAAACGAGCCGCCGCCCTTCGATTCCAGCACGCCCAGCACGCGGAAGGGCTGTCCTTCGATGCGGACAGTTTCACCGGTCACGCCGTCGGCATGACCGAAGAGTTTCTCCGCCACTTCGGGACCAAGCAGGACAACCGAAGCGCGTCCCAAAATATGCTCCTCGGTGATGTACTCGCCTTCTGTAATGGTGTAATTGCGAACCTGAAAATATTCCGGCGTCACACCCAAAATCTCCGGCATAGCCTGTTCGCCGCCAAACGAAACGACGCCGCTGCCCCGCAAAGCAGGCGCCACCGCCTCCACCGATGGCGCTGCAAACTGATCGCGCAGTGCTTCGGCATCCCCCAGTGTAAGCGGCTTGGGATTACGAATAGTATCGGCGGGATCGCCGCGAAAGACGAACAGCAGGTTCGTGCCGATGCCGCTGATGGAACCGGTGATGGAGGCTTCCGCGCCGCGTCCCACCGCGAGCATGGCGATGACTGCCGCCACGCCGATCACAATCCCAAGCACGGTCAAACCGGACCTAAGCTTGTTGCCGCTCAAACTTTCCAATGCTTCGAGAAAAGCCTGTCCCAGAGTCATGCCTCACCATCCAGCAAGCCGTCGCGCAGGCGAATCACCCTTTGCGTCTGCTCGGCGATTTTCGGGTCGTGCGTCACGATGATGAGCGTCGTTCCCAGGTCTTTGTTTAGGTTGAGCAAAAGGTTCATGATTTCCTGCCCCACTTTCGAGTCCAGGTTGCCCGTTGGTTCGTCTGCCATGATGATGGCAGGGTTGTTGACGATGGCGCGTGCAATGGCAACGCGCTGCTGCTGTCCGCCGGAGAGTTCGTAAGGGCGGTGCATCATGCGGTCTTCCAATCCCACCGCCCGCAGCGCCTCCATGGCGCGTTCGCGTCGTCCCTCGCGGATGCCGGCATAGCGCAGGGGAAGTTCCACATTTGTCACCGCCGTCTGCCGCGAAAGCAGGTTAAAACTTTGAAAGACGAAGCCCACCTTGCGGTTGCGGATGTTCGCCAGTTGGTCATCGCTCAACGAGGCAACCGCTTCCCCATCCAGCCAATACTCGCCGGAGGTGGGACGGTCGAGACAGCCCAGCGTGTTCATCAGCGTGGATTTGCCCGAGCCGGAAGGTCCCATGATGGAAACCACTTCGCCGCGCCGAATGGTGAAAGACACACCGCGCAGTGCGTGGACCTCCACCTCGCCCATCTTGTAAATCTTGCGCAGGTCGCGCGTTTCGATGACGTTCGTCATATCCTTAATTCCCAAACGGACCGCCGCCCCGCGGACCGAAGAACTCGGTCGGCGGGTTCAAGATGACCAAGTCGCCCTCCTGCAACTCGCCGCCCGCCAGGGCGCTCATCGTGTCGGAGGACAGTCCCAGACGGATGACCTTTTTGACCGGCTGGTCATTTTCCAGCACATACACCACCCGCTCCCCTTCCGAGAGACGGACGGCGCGATTCGGCACGAGCAGAACGTCATCCAGTTCCTTGACCGTGATGTTAACCGCCGCCGTCATGCCCGGCTTGACCTGTGCATCCGCATCGGTCAACTCGACCGTGACCTTGAAACTGACCACCCCAGCCGAAACGGTGCCGGTCTTGGCAACCTCGACCACCACGCCGTTGTATTCCCTGCCAAGAATGGCGTCGAAGGTCAGTTTGACCGGCTGACCTACTTCCACGCTGTTGATATCCACTTCCGAAACGCTGACATCCACCAGCAGGCTGGAGAGGTCGTCGAGGCGGAACGCCACCGTGCCGGCATTGACCAAATCGCCGGGGAGCGGGTACGCCTCGGTCACGATGCCGTTGAACGGCGCGGTCACACGCGCCAGGTTCAGGGTCGCTTTGGCGGCGTCAATGCGCGCCTGTGCGGCAGTAATCTCCACCACGTTACCGCTGATCAGGCGGTCATAGGTGCGCTGGGCATCGTCCAGTTTTGCCTTGGCAAGCGCCAGTTGTTCGTCGGCTTTGGCAATGGTGGTCGGGTCGGCGTATCCCTTATAGGTCTTGACCTCGCGGACCTCGATTTTTCCGAAAGGTGTGTTTTTTGTTTTGGTGACAATTTCCTGAATGTCAATCAGCCCGTTCAGGCTTTCGCGGTGTTTGCGGGCGCGGTCATACGCCGCCTGCGCGTCACGCAAAGCAATGGCGGCTTGGGCGCGCGCCGTATCCGAATTGAGCAGGTCGTCGAGCGTCTTCTGTGCGCTGATCAGGTCTGCCTCCGCCAGAATGATGCTCTGCGGCAAAGACGACTTGGACAGATACGCCATCACAAACCCGGCGGGGACGTTATCCCCCACCTTCACGTTGACCGTATCCACCGTTCCGGCCGTCTGCCAGACCAGAACGGCGGTCTGTTTGGCGCGGACGGTGCCGGTGGCGCCGATGGTGGCGGTCAATTTGCCGCGCTCGATGACGGCAGTTTGAAATGTGTTTTGCGCGCTGGCATCCCTGCTACGGTTGAACCAAACAAACACCCCTGCCGCAACCGCAGCCAGGAGCAGGAGCCAGCCCCAGTTTTTCTTCAAAAATTTTCCCATGTTGTACCTCTGCAAAGAAAAAGTCTTGTCGTACTTTAATTCACTGATGCTGCGTAACTACTCAGACCGACTGGGTGAGCGGGGCTGCCCTAAAGGGTGCTTCGCGAAAGCCGCCTGCTCAGTTTTATGGAAGTCCTTCGGACTGGCGCAGCGAGTCGGTTTCAACCGACTTTTACGCGCTGAGGCAGGACTTTAGTCCGCCGAAACAGGGCACAGAACGATATGGCTGAGCAGTTACGATGCTGCGCGGTTTATTGGTGCCGCGCCATTATGGACTTCAAGATGCTCTGCTGCAATCATCTAAAGAGTCTTGTGTATTTTGCGCTCACTAGCCCAAAGGCGGCGGTAGAGACCGCCGAGTATGCTCCAGAAAAAATCTTTACAACAGAGCAACCTCAAGAAGATCACCTCGCAACATACGCAGGGTGTGTTCCCTTACGCGCCCGTTGACATTAGACGCTTAGCGCGCCAACTACGCGAATCTGGCATTGCTTCTTTATACGAAAAAAACCAGCCAGAGTTATACCCTGAAAGCCAAAATTCGGCGTGAACGGATTGTGTAGGTTTTACAAAACTCCAACATGACAATTGTGACGATTGTCGTCCAGTTAGGTGACATTTAAGCCTGTGGACGGGTTTGGGGTTTGGGTATGATTACACTGTTATTTGGCTGGAACCCCTTTTCGGAGGAATTCATGCAGTTTATACCCAGTGAAACCCTCACCGTTGACCGTAAGGCAAGAGCAAACATGCCGTTCTTCGATCTCGACCTGCGCTCTCCTGAAGAGCGCGTCTGCGATTTCGACGACGTGGTCATCGAGTTCGACCCTGAACGCGCCATGGTGGAGGCGTCACGCTGTATCCACTGCCCGGATCCCGCGCCCTGCATGCTCGCCTGCCCCACCCACAACGACATCCCCTCCGCCATGTGGCTGATCGAGCAGGGGCGCTTCTCCGAAGCCGCCGACCTCTACCACCAAACCAGTTCCCTGCCGGAAATTTGCGGACGCGTCTGCCCGCACGAACAACTCTGCCAGGGCTCCTGCGTCCTCAATAAACATCAAACGCCGGTCCTGTGCGGCGAACTGGAAGCGTTTACCGTAGACTACAAACGCCGCCACGAGGGACATAACATCCCGGTCGCTCCCCCGACGGGGAAGCGGGTTGCCATTATCGGGGCGGGACCGGCCGGTTTAGGCTGCGCAGATCAACTCGTCCAGCGCGGACACGAAGTTACCATCTTCGACGCCAAACCTGCGCCCGGCGGTCTGCTCGTCTATGGCATCCCCAACTTCAAACTGCCGAAGGAAATCTGGCAGGAAAAGTGGGAGGAGTTCGAACGCGCCGGCGTCAAATTCGTCCCGAACACGTACATTGGCAAAGATAAGACCATTGACGACCTCTTCGCCGAGGGCTTCGATGCCGTCTTCATCGGCGTCGGTTCGGAAGTGGATGCCAAAATGGAAGACACCCCCGGCACCGACCTGCCCGGCGTGTACGAAGCGACCGATTTCCTCATCCGCGCCAACGTGGACCCGCGACTCCTGCCGCCCGATAAACGCCAGCCGCTCGAAATCGGCAAGCGCGTAGTTGTGGTGGGCGGCGGCGATACGGCTTCGGACTGTCTGCGCTCTGCCATTCGTTTGGGCGCCGAAGAGGTGACTTGCCTCTACCGCCGCACCGAAAAGGAAATGCCCGGCGGCAAAAAAGACCGTAAACTCGCAAAAGAAGAAGGGGCGAAGTACCGCTTCCTTACCCAGCCCGTCAAATTCATCGCCGGCGAAGATGGAAGACTTGCCGCCGTCGAATGCATCGAAATGAAACTGGGTGAACCCGACGCCAAAGGCAGGCGTAAACCGGTCCCCGTCGAAGGCTCGAACTTCAGCATCGCCTGCGACACCGCCATTCTCGCCCTGGGTTACTGGCCCGACCCCATCATCGGAAAGACCACGCCCAACCTCGAAACTCACAACTGGGGTCTGATCAAAGCCGACAAACGCACCGGCGCCACCTCCCGCGAGGGTGTCTTCTCCGGCGGAGATTGCGTTACCGGTCCCGACCTCGTTGTCACTGCCATGGTGGGCGGACGCAAAGCCGCCTGGGCAATTGACGAATATCTGCGAAACAAAAAATAACACCGCTGAGGGCAGGTGCTATAAAGAAACGCCTCGCGCTTTGCGGGGCGTTTCTGCTTTATCAGTGTTTCTCACCGCAGAGTCTTTCCCACATCTCCACCCAGGGAATGAGAGAGTGTTTTAAATTTTCCGGTTAGCGCGCAGACGACGTTCTCTAACGTCGCCTGCGGATGCGCAAGAGAGCGCATCCTACGCATTTTTGGAGCAATAGAAATCTCTTTTCAGACACTTTCTAAGGGACATTCTCTACAAACCTCGCGCACCGCCGTAAGGTGAGGGGTTAAAAGCCATTTGAGGGGCTATAATAAGGCAACCTTTTTTCGGAGGCGACCATGTCCAACATCTATGCATCGAAACATCCGCTTGTTGCCCACAAACTTTCCCGCCTGAGAGATAAGAACACAGAGCCGAAGAAATTCCGCGAACTGGTGCGCGAGATCGCCGCCCTGCTTGCCTACGAAGCCACCGCCGACCTGGCAATCATGCCACGCGAACTGGAAACCCCGCTTGCCAAGACGACCGGCTACGAACTCAAGGAGAAAATCGGCTTGGTGCCCATCCTGCGTGCCGGACTGGGCATGGTGGAGGGCGTGTGGAGTCTGATGCCCAGCGCCGAGGTCTGGCACATCGGTCTCTACCGCGACGAGCACACGCTCAAGCCGGTGGAGTATTACAACAAACTGCCCACCGAGCCGCGCGTTTCGGTCTGCCTGATTCTCGATCCCATGCTCGCTACGGGCGGGTCGGCAACCGCAACCGCAGAGATTTTGAAACGCTGGGGCGTGAAGAAAATCAAGTTCGTCGGGTTGATTGCCGCGCCAGAGGGCATCCGCGCCATGCAGGAACAGCATCCCGATATCCCGATTCACATTGCCGCCATTGACAGCCACCTCAACGACAAAGCCTACATCGTGCCGGGGCTGGGCGACGCAGGCGACAGGCAGTTTGGGACGGGGTAGGTTGGTAAGTGGTAAGTGATGAATAGAGAACAGTAAACAGTGAGCAGTGATCAGTGGACAGTGAGCAGTGAACTGTGAATGGACGGTGAGTTCGTATGAGAGCCATGCTTCTGCGTGAGATTACACTTCTCAAAGACAATCCAAAGCCGCTTTCGCTGGAAGATATTGCCGAACCGAAACTGGACGAGGGTGAAGTGTTGATTCGCGTCACGCGCTGCGGGGTCTGTCACACGGAATTGGACGAAATCGAAGGGCGGACTCCCCCTCCGCGCCTGCCGGTGGTACTTGGGCATCAGGTGGTGGGGATTATTGAGCGTAGTGCCGACTTTAGCCGGCGCACAACAACTACGCCGACTAAAGTCGTTACTACCGGTCAGCGCGTGGGCGTGGCATGGATCGCCTCGGCTTGCGGAAAATGTCATCACTGCCTGGCAGGGAACGAAAACCTGTGCGCGGAGTTCAAAGCCACCGGGCGCGACGTGGACGGCGGCTATGCCGAATACATGAAGGTCCGCGCGGAGTTTGTCCACCCCATCCCCGATGCGTTCAGCGACTCGGAAGCCGCGCCGCTGTTGTGCGCGGGCGCCATCGGCTACCGCTCTCTGCGTTTGAGCAACATTCAGGACGGGCAAAATCTCGGCTTGATGGGCTTCGGCGGGTCGAACCATCTTGTTTTGAAGATGGCAAGGCACAAGTTTCCGAACGCGAAAATTTTTGTCTTCAGCAGAAATCCCGCCGAGCGCGAGTTCGCCCTCTCGCTGGGGGCGACATGGGCGGGCGCCATTGACCAGAGTCCGCTCGAGGGGTTGGATGCGGTCATTGACACCACGCCGGTTTGGGGTCCAGTGAATGAGGCGCTGAAGGTCTTGAGTCCCGGCGGCAGGCTGGTGGTCAACGCCATCCGCAAGGAAGAGTCCGATAAGGAGGTTTTATCCAGATTGGATTATCCGTCGCAGTTGTGGATGGAAAAGGAAATCAAGAGCGTGGCAAACGTGACCCGCGCCGACGTGCGTGAGTTTTTGCAGTTGGCGGCAGAGGCAGGCATCAAGCCGGAGTTTCAAGAGTACGAATTGAAAGACGCCAACATCGCGCTGCTGGAATTGAAACAGGGAAAAATTCGTGGAGCAAAGGTTTTAACGATAGGAGATTGAAATGCTCAAAGACCCCGAAGGCAACGAGACCAGGCATCTGCATCAATTCGCCGACTTTACCGGCAGGCGCGTCCTGGAGATTGGATGCGGCGAGGGACGCCTGACCTGGCGTTACGCTTCCGCCTCCTCCTTGACCGTTGGGCTGGACCCTGACCGAAACGCCTTGCGCGTCGCCCGGGTTGACCGCCCCTATCACCTGGAAAAGAAAGTCCACTTCGTCAACGCCCAATCCGAACACCTCCCTTTTCGTAAAGAAACTTTCGACACCGCCATCCTTGCCTGGTCGCTCTGATGAATTGCCCATGCGGGCATGGTTCATGCCCTGGGTGAAATTTACCGCGTCCTCGCACTGCAAGGCATTCTCATTGACCTGCGCCCGCTCAGTGACCGTTGGAGCGTCGAGGTCTTCTCTGCCCGCGAAACGCGTGAAGTGGGGCGCGTCACCGACCTACCGCTGGGCTTGGAAGACGACGCCGCCGCGAATCGCGCCATGACACAAGCGGAAACCAACGGCTGGTTCACACGCGAAAAGGAGACGTTCTTCCCTCTGCATTACGTCTGGGATACCGCCAGCGATATGGAAAAATGGATTGACGATGAATGGGAAAACTTCATCGGTCTCGACGAAGAGACGCGGCGCGCCGCGCGTTCTGCATGGGCGCTGGGCGACGCCGACAGCCGCGTCCGCGTGCGGGTGAAGATGTTGATTACAAGGTGGAAAAGCGGATAGGCTGAAATTCAAGCCACATCCATGCCGGTGAGGCGCGTCAATGCTTTATGAACGAGAAGCGTTGGCAGGAGCAGGAGGGCATGAAAGACCGAGCTCAACCCCAAAATCACCGCCACCGAACTGAGAAAGCCGCTCACCCGCGGCGCGACGTTCTCCAGCATCCACGGACCCGCGCCGACCAGCAGGGCAAAAGCAAAGAGAATCCCCACCGAAATCAACAACTCCAGCCAGGCGTGGCGGTCTGACTCAGAGGGCATCATCGTACTACTCACGGCAAACGCCAGGTAGAACCACAAGTAAAAATCCTTCACCGTTGGCAGAAGCCGGAGCCCCAGCCAGAATAGATCGAACTGCCCGTTGCGAAGGGTATCCCACAACACGCGCATTTCCAAACGATAGACGGCGACATAAGCGACGAACAGCGTCCCGAAAATCAACGGCGCGGCGCCAATCAGCGAATCGCGCACGATGTCCGATTTGGCGGTTTCCACATAGCCGAGTTGCAGGCGTCCGTCTGGCAGGGCGCGCGGGATGACGGAAAACCCGCCCGTCCGCACGCGCAGGAGTTTCGCCGTCAGGAAATGGCTCAACTCGTGCAAAAAAACGCCGGGTAGAAAAAGGATTTGGAAGAACACGATGGTCAGGCGTGCGTCGCGGGTGAGAAGCAAAAACACCGCCTGTATCTCACGATGCAAAAGCCGCTGGAGAAACACCAGCGGCACGAGCATGGCGGCAAACCAGAAAAAGCCGGCAAGTTGATTCATGGGCGAAAACACCAGGGGACGGCGCCTGCCTACTTTACAGCCGCCTTCGTAATGGAGACAAACTCATTTGCCTTCAGGCTGGCTCCGCCGACCAATGCCCCGTCAATTTCAGGTTGCTGAAAGAATTCGGATGCGTTCGCCGCCGTCACCGACCCGCCGTACAGGATGCGAATCGCCTGCGCGGTTGCCTCGCCGAACAAACGGCTCAGGGCTGGACGAATGACCTGTCCATGCACGAAATTGGCATTTTCTCCGCTGGAGGCTTTTCCCGTGCCGATTGCCCAGACCGGCTCATACGCGACCACGATGCGCGCCGCGCTGGCAGGAGCAACGTCAGCGAAGCCCAAAGTGATTTGGCGCAGGACCACTTCCGAGGTCCGCCCCGCTTCGTACTCTTCCAGCGTCTCCCCCACGCAGACGATGGGCGTCAGGTCGTATTTGAGCGCGGCATGTAGTTTCTTGTTGACCGTCGCGTCGGTTTCGCCAAAATAGGTGCGCCGTTCCGAGTGACCAATGATGACATAGCCGCACACTTCCTTGACCATGCCCGGCGCGACTTCGCCGGTGAAAGCGCCTTTTTCCTCCCAGTGCATGTTCTGCGCGCCGAGACCGATGCCGCTCCCCTCCAGCATGGACGAGACGGCGAAGAGCGACGTGAACGGCGGGCAAAGGACTTTTTCCACGCCGGCAATGTCCATCAACGGACCCAGCAACTGCGAGACCAGTTCGCGCGCCTCGGCGGCGGTTTTGTTCATCTTCCAGTTTCCGGCAACGAAGGGGGTACGCATAATTCCTCCAAGTTTTTTTCGATTATAGCCGTAATCACCCGCGTCCATCGCGGATACAAATTGTGGACCGTGTATTTTCCACGGTCCACAACCATCTGACTATCAAACTATCAGACTATCCGACTATCAAACTATCAGACTATCCGACTACGAGACTACTTATCCAGCAGCGCCGCCACGCCGGGCAGTTCCTTGCCTTCCAAAAATTCGAGCGAAGCGCCGCCGCCCGTGGAGACGTGGGTCATCTGCTTGGCGACGCCTGCTTTCTTGACCGCGCTCGCCGAGTCGCCGCCGCCGATGACGGTCACCGCGCCGGAGTCCGCCAACATGCGGGCGAGGGCAAACGTCCCTTCGGCAAACTTGGGCATCTCGAACACGCCCACGGGTCCGTTCCACACGATGAGTTTGGCGCCGCTCAATGCCTGCTTGTACAATTCGAGCGTCTTCGGTCCCACATCCAACATGCGCCAGCCGGCGGGGATTTTGTCCACATCCACGATTTGGGTGTTGGCATCGGCTTCGAACTTATCCGCCACAACCGCATCCACCGGCAGGATGAGTTTGTCACCAGACTTTGTCATGATGGATTTGGCAGTTTCAAGCGAAGCCTCTTCGACCAGGCTGTCCTGCATGTTGAGACCTTTCGCGGCAAGGAAGGTATTCGCCATGCCGCCGCCGATGATGAGTTTGTCGCATTTCGAGAGCAGGGTTTCGACGACCAGAATCTTGTCGCTGATTTTTGCCCCGCCCAGAATAGCAATATAGGGATGTTCGGGATTGGCGACGGCTTTACCAAGATACTCGAGTTCCTGCTCCATCAGGAAGCCGGCAACCGCCGGGAGGAAGCGGGCGATCCCCTCCGTGGAGGCGTGAGCGCGGTGCGCCGACCCGAACGCATCGTTCACATAAACGTCTGCCAGCGCCGCCATTTGCCTCGCCAATTCCGGATCGTTCTTTTCCTCGCCCGGATGGAAGCGGGTGTTTTCCAGCATCAGGACTTCGCCGGGCTGGAGCGCCTTCGCCATCGCTTCCACTTCAGGACCGACACAATCGGGCGCCATTTTGACGGGAATCCCCAACAGCGAAGATAAGACCTCGGCTGCCGGGCGCAGGCTGAATTCCGGGTCGGGACCACCCTTCGGGCGTCCCAGGTGGCTGGCAAGCAGAAGCGAAGCGCCCTGCTCGAGGCAGTACTTGATGGTCGGCAGGGCGGCGCGGATGCGCTTGTCGTCGGTGACCTTGCCGTCCGCCATCGGGACGTTGAAATCCACGCGCATAAAGACGCGCTTGCCTTTCAGGTCAATGTCTCTAACTGTCTTCTTGTTCATATTTCCACCTGTGGAAGTGGTAATTGGTAATTGTGACTTATCAATCTGATGTTACTCAATTTGTTCGTGCCGCGACATTTATCTCGCCTGAAAACGCGAGATAAATCTCGCGCTACCGCGTAACATCAGTTACCAACTACCAATTACCAATTTACAAACTCTTCGCCATCAACGCCGCGAGGTCAGCCGTGCGGCAGGAATAGCCCCATTCGTTGTCGTACCAGGTGACGACCTTGACGAAGTTGCTCTTTTCCTTGCCAAGCACCATGGTGAACTGCAAATCCACGGAGGAGGAATGCGGGTCGCCCTTGAAGTCAATGCTGACCAGAGGTTCGTCCACCGCCTGCAAAATGCCCTGGAAACGCGGCTCCTTTGCGGCATCACGGAATGCCTGGCGGAGTTCCTCGGTGGTGGTTTCCTTTTCGAGTTCGGCGGTGAAATCTACAATCGAGACGGTGCTGGTCGGCACACGCAGGGCGTAGCCGTCGAACTTGCCCTTGAGGTCGGGGATGACCAGCGCAACCGCCTTGGCGGCGCCGGTGGTCGTCGGGATGATGCTCATGGCGGCGGCGCGGGCACGGCGCAGGTCGGAGTGTGGCAGGTCGAGAATCTTCTGGTCGTTGGTGTAAGCGTGGACGGTGGTCATGAATCCGCGCTTGATGGTGAAGCGGTCATGCACCACCTTTGCGGCGGGCGCCAGACAGTTCGTGGTGCAGGAAGCGTTCGAGACCACATGATGTTTTGCCGGGTCGTATTTGTCCTCGTTCACGCCCAGCACCACGGTCAGGTCTTCGCCTTCGGCGGGCGCGGTGATGATGACCTTCTTCGCGCCGCCCTTGGTGATGTGATTGACCGCCCCTTTGACGGCTTTACCCTTCTTGTTCACGCCGTCTTCCTTGATCGTGAACAGACCCGTGCCTTCGATGACGATTTCCACGCCCAAGTCGCCCCAGGGGATCGCCGCCGGGTCGGTCTCTTTGAAGGCTTTGATCTTCTTGCCGTCAATCAGCAAGCCATCGTCCGCCACTTCCACAGCGCCGTTGAATCGCCCGTAGTTCGAGTCGTACTTGAGCAGGTGCGCCATGGTCTTCATGTCGCCGATGTCGTTGAAGGCTACCACTTCCAATTCGTCGGAATAGCGGTCGCGAATCGCCTTGAGGACCTGACGACCGATGCGCCCAAAGCCATTAATACCTACTTTGACAGCCATAATAAACCTCCAGGTTTGATTTGTGATGAAGTTAGCAGAACGATTGTAACATAGAGACTTTGCGGGGAAATGATGACGAAAGTAACTTATTCCAGCGGAGCGGTGCGCTCGGCGAGGATGGACATCAAGACATCAGCCAGTTTCTTCGAGTCATGCCGCCAGGGATAGCCGGCATCCGCCAAATCGGCGCAGCGGACTCGTCCGTCTGCCAGAGATTTTTCGTCCACCTGCACCCATTGTGAGTCGTCGAGCAGTTTTCCAGTGTAATTGTCGTTGCACAATACCACATCGAAGAGACGGTCACCCACATGCTCTTCCAACACCCGTACATGGTCATGGCAGGAATACAAATCGGTCTCGCCTTTTTGCGTGGCGATATTGCTCACATATACCTTGAGCGCCCGGCTTGCCCGTAATGCGCCAAGTAAATCGTGAACCAGCAGGTTGGGCAGGAGACTTGTGTAAAGACTGCCCGGTCCGACCACGATCATGTCGGCGTTGAGCAGGGCGCGGATGACAGGCGGATACGCCGAAGCATCGTTCGGTTCCAGCCACACGCGCTGAACACGTCCCTGCATTTGCGGGATGCGGCTCTCCCCCTCCACCCGAACCTGATTCAACGAATGCGGCAATTGCATGTCTGCGACCAATTTCACGTTATGGAGCGTGGAGGGCAATACGCGCCCGCCCACCGACAACACCTTGCCCGATTCGGCAATGGCGCTCTCGAAACTGCCGGTAATCTCTGCCAGCGCCGTGATGAACAGATTCCCAAACGAGTGACCGTCCAGATTCCCCGCGCCGCTGAAGCGGTACTGAAACAACTGCGTCAACATCTGCTCATCGTTCGAAAGCGCCGCCAGGCAGTTGCGGATGTCGCCCGGCGGCAGGATGCCGAAACTTTCGCGCAGGCGTCCCGACGAGCCCCCGTCGTCTGCCACGGTGACGACGGCTGTCAGATTGCGGGTATAGGCTTTCAGTCCGCGCAGAAGCGTGGCGAGACCATGCCCGCCGCCGATGGCAACGATACGCGGTCCGCGCTCGCGGCGGCGGAAGTTTTCCAAATCTTCCACCACTGCCCGCCCCGGACGAAGATAAGGGCGCAGGAGAGAACGATTCAACTGCCAGATGCCATACGCCACCAACCCTATTCCCAAACCAGCAAAAACGACTACACGCAAAACGCGTGGCAAAAACCGCAGCGATGCATACGAGAGAATGGTCAGCAAAATCGGGTTTGTCGAGTCGGTGCGGTATAAATCCAGCAAAAAGATTGCCAGCCCTACGCCAAGCAGAGTAATTCCCAGCAAAACCAGAAGAAACCACCGCTTCACCCCCAGCCCCGGCACAAACCAGCGCCCCAAGCCGCGCAGGTTTTTCCAAAAACGGTCGTTGTTACGTGTTTTATTCTCACTCATGGTGAGCAAGTCTAGCAGGGAGGGCGTGCAAAGTCAATCGAAGCGCCTTGCCAGATGTGTCTCGGTTATAATTGCCGCCATGAGCCTGATTGTCGCCATAGATATTGGCGGCACGCACATCCGCGCTGCCGCTTACGCCCCCGAAAGCACCCGCCCTATCGCCCATCATAAGACCCGCTCCCTGGCGCGAACGCCCGGCGTATTCGACCGTCTTGTCGAAGCCGTCCAAGCCGTGTGGCAGGAGGGACAGGTTGCCGCCATTGGAATTGCCTCGCCGGGTCCGCTCGACCCGCATACCGGCACCATCCTAGATACGCCCAATATTCCCGAATGGGCAAACTTTCCCGTTGCATCCAAACTCACCGAACGCTTCGGCGTGCCCGCCTACCTCGATAACGACGCCAACCTGGCGTGTCTTGCAGAATGGCAGTTCGGCGCGGGCAAGGGTCACAGCGACGTGGTATACCTTACCATCAGCACCGGCATTGGCGGCGGCGTGGTTAGCAACAACCGTTTGCTTCAAGGCTATCATGGTATGGGCGCAGAACTTGGTCACATGACGATTGACCCGAACGGTCCGTTGTGCGGATGCGGGCATCGCGGACATGTTGAGGCGTTTTCCTCGGGACCTGCCATCGCACGCTACGTCAACGAGCGGCTGACAGCCGGGGACAAATCCACGCTTCAACCCGACCCGAACCTGACTCCCGCGCAAATTGCCGACGCGGCGCTGAAAGGGGATGCGCTTGCGATTTCTGCCTACGCGCGCGCCGGGGAGTACCTGGGCATTGCGGTCGCCAATTACCTTGCCATCTTCGACCCGTCCATTTTAATTTTCGGCGGCGGGGTGTCGCAGACGGGAGATTTGCTGTTCAAGCCTTTCGAGGAAAGCCTGCGACAGCACGTCTTCCACCCGCATTACCTGGATAATTTGACCATCACCCGCGCCGCGCTGGGCGATGACGCCGGTCTGCTGGGGGCGCTGGCGCTGGCAAGGCTCGCTCTCAACGGGAAAAAGTGAGCAAGCGCAGGTAACCATGTGCAAGTCGAAGTTGTACTCGCCTCCCTTATGGGCGGCAACCAAATGGTGGACAGCCGAACGAGCGGGGTAAAGGCTGGTTTCGTAAAAGCAGGTTCCGGCTGAGAAAGCCGCGCTTTGTCCCCTTTGCGACAGGGCGAAACGTTTTTCCATAATTCCTTTTATTCCAAATCATCAACGGAGAGTCTGCTTTATTCATTTATTCGCAGGCTCCCCAAACAGGAGTCTCTCATGAAAAAATTGAATGTGCCGGGTCCCAAAGCCCGGGCTTTGATTGAACGCGATAAAAAGGTGGTTTCCACATCCTACCCGCGCGGGTATCCTTTCGTGATGGATCACGGCAAGGGCGTGGAGGTGTGGGACCCGGATGGCAACCGCTTTCTCGACCTGATGGGCGGCATCGCGGTGGTCTCTACGGGACACGCCAATCCAAAAGTGGTCAAGGCAGTGCAGGATGCCGCCGAAAAGTTCCTGCACATTTCATCCGACTTTTATCACGAGAATTGGATCCGCTTGAGCGAAAAATTGGATGAGATTGCGCCGTTCGAGGAAAACGCACGCACGTTTTTGACGAACTCCGGCACCGAGTCGGTGGAGACCGCCATCAAACTGGCAAAGTACAAGACCAAGCGCCATAATTTCATCGGCTTTTTCGGCGCCTTTCACGGGCGCACGATGGGGTCGGTGGCATTTACCGCCAGCAAGCCGCATTATCATCGCGGATTTTATCCGCTGATGCCCGGCGTGACGCATGTGCCGTTCCCCGATCCCTATCGCCCCATCCTGCACCGCAAAATGGGCGAAGACTACGGCGAAACGGTCGTCCGCTTCATTGAGGAGGAAGTATTCGCTCACAACGTTCCCGGTGATGAGGTGGCGGGAATTTTGGTGGAGCCCATTCAGGGCGAAGGTGGTTACATCGTCCCGCCGGATGGTTTCTTCCCTGCCCTGCGCAAGTTGTGCGATAAGTACGGCATTCTGCTGATTGCCGATGAAGTGCAAAGCGGCATGGGGCGCACCGGCAAATGGTGGGCAATCGAGCACTGGGGTGTGGAGCCGGATATCGTCACTTCGGCGAAGGGCATCGCGTCGGGACTCCCGCTCGGAGCCTGCATCGCCCGCGAATCGGTCATGGATTGGCCCAAGGGCGTTCACGGCAACACGTTTGGCGGCAATCCCATCTCCTGTGCGGCGTCGCTGGCGACCATCGAACTACTGGAGGAACAATACCTGGCAAACGCCGCCGAGGTCGGTCAATATGCGCTGGATGCCCTGCACGAGATTCAAGCGCGTCACACTTCAGTGGGCGATGTGCGCGGCAAGGGATTGATGATCGGCGTCGAGTTTGTGAAAGACAAAGGAACGAAAGAGCCCAACGAGGAACTGCGCAATATGATCGAGAATATGGCGTTCGAACATGGTCTGCTGTTGCTCGGCTGCGGCAAATCGGTCATCCGCCTGGCGCCGCCGCTGTCCATCAACAAGAGCGAGATGGATGAAGCGCTGGAAATCTTCGAATATGTCATTGGCTTGGCAGAAAAAGCACAAGGGATGAGGTAAAAAAATGACCATCGGCGGCTGTTTACGCGAACAGCCGCCGATGGTTTCATAGCCGTTCCTGGTCATTTTCTTACACACTGCATACATGCCGGTGATACAATCACGCCATGCTGCCCGACTTCCGCGTCCGTCAACGCGACTACCTGCTCGAAATTTCCCGCGCCCTCACCCAGGAACTGGACCTGGAAAAACTGTTGGCGCGCATCTTGAAAATTTCCATCGAGATGCTGGCAGGGCAGGCGGGACTCATCGCCCTGAAAGACCAGGATGGCTGGCGGGTTGCCGCCGCACAGGGCATTGCCCCCGCCTTCCTGAGTTACCTTTCCCCTCTGCTGGCAGAAGAAAACGTCCGTGAACTGGACGTGCGCGAACTCAACCGCATGCTCAAGGAATTGACCTACACCGCCAGCATGGGTCTCCTCAACGGCACTGCCCTGCCTCTCGCCGCGCACGGACAGGTCATCGGCGTCATTTTCATCTTTCGCAACTACCCCGACCTCTTCACTCAAAACGACCGCATCCTGCTTCAATCTTTTGCGGACCAGGCGGCAATTGCCGTCTTCAACGCCCGCCTCTACGGACAAATCTCCTTCGAAAAACAGAGACTGGATGCGCTGCTCGACTCCGCCGCCGACGGCATCCTCATCCTCCACGCCGACCTGACCATCGAACGCGTCAACGACGCCTTCGAGCGAATGTATGGCAAAACCCACGATGAACTCGCCGGGCTCCCCCATGACGACGTCATCAAATGGGCGAACGAACCGCAGGGATCAACGTTGAAGGAAGCCATCGCCAACGGCTGGCCCCTCACCCCCAATGCCACCCTCTACGTGGAAGGCGACCTGGCGCGCGAATTCCCCACCCCTTTACCCGTCGGCATCACCTATGCCCCGCTCATGTCGGCAGAGGGCAAACTGCGCAACATCATCGTCAGCGTGCGCGACATCACGCACTTTCGCACCGCCGACGAAATCAAATCCACGTTCATCTCCATCGTCAGCCACGAACTCCGCACGCCGGTGGCGCTCATCAAAGGGTATGCCTCCACCCTGCGGCGCGACGACGCCAAATGGGACAAAGCCACCATCAACGAATCGCTGGCGGTCATCGAAGAGGAGGCAGACCGCCTCAGCAAAATGATTGACGACCTGCTCGACGCCTCGCGCCTGCAAGCCGGCGGCTTGAGCCTCAACCGTGCGGATGTGTCGCTCGCCGCCCTCGCCAGCCGCGTGGCGCAAAAATTTTCCACCCAATCCACCCGGCACACTATCGTCACCGATTTCCCGTCAAACTTCCCGGTCATCCTCGCCGACGAAACCCGCATCGAACAAGTCATCTCCAACCTGGTTTCCAACGCCCTCAAATATGCGCCCTCGGGCGAAATCCGCATCAGCGGACAGGCGCGCCCGGAGCAGGTCATCGTGTGCGTTTCGGATCAAGGTCCCGGCATCGAAGCCAAAGACCTGCCGCACATCTTCGACCGTTTCTACCGCTCGACCAAAGCCGTGAAGAATACCAAAGGCGCGGGGCTGGGACTGTACCTGGCACGCGCCATCGTCGAAGCGCACGGCGGACGCATCTGGGCGGACCCGAAGCCGGATTCCGGCGCCCGGATTTGCTTCTCCCTGCCGCGTTGACCTGCCCGCCCGTCAGGGGAAACAGTATCGGGGTGGTAAAATTCGACGAAACAGAATCAGACCTCCGTTAAGTCAGAAGCGGAAATCCATCAAAACCTTCGAATTGGAAATTACAAATGGCACAGACTCAAATTGCATGTCCCAATTGCCGCCGCATGATTACGGCAAACATCGAGCAACTCTTCGACGTGACTCAGGACCCGCAAGCCAAACAGAGACTGCTTGGGGGCGTCTCGAACATGGCGCGCTGTCCGCATTGCGGGTTTCAGGGGCGGATCGCCACTCCCATCGTCTATCATGATAATGAAAAGGAATTATTGCTGACGTTCTTCCCCCCTGAATTGAACGTGCCGCTGAACGAACAGGAGAAGACCTTCGGTCCGCTCATCAAAAAAGTGACCGACAGCCTGCCGCCCGAAAAGCGCAAGGGGTATCTGCTCAAGCCGATTGCCAATCTTTCGTATGACTCGATGGTCAAACTGATTTTGGAAAAGGATGGCATCACACCGGAGATGCTCAAGGAGCAGCAGGATCGCGTGCAGTTGGTGGAGCGATTGCTTCAGGCGAGTTCCAAAGACGTGCGCAGCGAAATCATCAAGCAAAACGCGAACCTGTTCGACGAACAATTCTTCGCCCTCTTCAGCCGGCTGGCGCAGAGCGCGGCTGGAAGCGGACAAAAGCAAATTGCCGAGACGCTCCTTGAAGTGCAGGAACAGCTTCTCGAAGAGACCGAACTTGGGCGTCAACTGAAGGAATCGGTCGGCGAACTGGAGGCGGCTACCAAAGCGCTGCAGGAAGCAGGGAAGAGCCTGACGCGCGAAAAACTGCTGGAGCTGGTCCTCGCCTCCCCCAACGAGGCGCGGCTGCGGGCATACGTCAGCCTGATTCGCGGCGGCATGGATTATCAATTCTTCCAACTGCTCACCGAGCGGATAGACAAGGCTTCCGGCGAAGAGAGGCAGAAACTGGAATCCCTGCGCACAAAACTGCTCGAATTTGTCAACGAGGTGGACAAGCAATTGGAGGCGCGCTACAAGCAGGCACAGGAACTGGTCGAGAAAATCCTTTCGCAGGATGATGTGGTCAAGGCGGTGCAGGAGAATTTACCCAACATCACACAGGACGTGGTGGATATTGCCACACAAATGCTGCGGCAGGCTTCCGAACGCAACGATTACGCGCGCATGGGCAAACTGCAAAAGATGATCGAAACCCTGCGCCAAGCATCCACGCCGCCGGAGGTCGAATTCATCGAACACTTGCTGGATGCACCTGACGATGCCGCCCTGGAAAAGATACTCGACGCCAACAAAGACCTGGTCAACGATCAACTCATGGAAACGCTGATTGGTCTGGTCGCCCAGGTGGATCAGGCGGCGGAACAGGGTAACCCGGAAGCCAAAGCGCTGAGCGAAAAACTCAGCAAGGTCTATAAAGCCGCGATGAAGTTTTCGATGAAGATGAAACTGGCATAAACAGAAAGACCCCGGTGCGCCGGGGTCTTTTTTTATTTCTGCGCCTCTGCATAGATGCGCTGAAATTCCCCCATGAAGAACTCGGCAATCCGGCGGTCGTACAGGATGACAATGTTTTCATCGTTTCGCTCTTCCGCCGAACGCGAGAAATTGTAAGACCCCAAGATGACGATGCTCCCGTCTATGATGAAAATTTTGTGGTGCATCTGACCGTCGTTCCCGTCCACGCGCACATCCACCCCTGCCTGACGAAACGGATCGAACTCGGTGCCTGTGTTCGACTTAACCTGTTCCTTTTCCATCACCCCCCGCACCGTCAACCCATCCTCCGCCTTTTGACGCACGACCGCGCCCAGTTCATTGGACGTAAACGAAAAAGCAAGAAAATATATGCTCTCCTGAGCATTTTCCAGCAAAGGGTAGATGGCATTCAACACGCCGTCGTCCGGCGAAAAATAGGTGTCCACTCGCGTGCCGTCGAGCGTAACCGTCGGATTGGGAGTTTGGGGGATAATGTCGGATCCGAAACTGCCGCCCTCGAACATCTCGGCAAATTCGGTGGAATAGTTCTCGGCGATTTTAGTCGAACGAATGCGGATTAAATTGTTATTATCGTCATACGTCCCCGAATCGGTGAAGTTCATCGAGCCAAGCCAGACCTCGGAGCGGTCAATGACCATGAACTTGTTGTGCATCAACCCTTCCTGATTGTCGCCCACGATGGGAACGCCCGCTTCCAACAACCTCTGAACATCAGATGTATCCATGTTGTCCGACTCCATCACGATGCGGACATTCACACCGCGGCGGTGCGCGTTAATCAAAGCATTGCGGACGCTGTTCAACGTGATGCTGTACGCCGCCACATCCACACTCAAACGCGCTGCGTTGATGGCGTCCACCAGCGGACCGTCAATGCCGCCCGTCCCTTGTGGAGAAAGCGGGCTGTCTGGGTTGGTCACATACAATTCAAACCACGGACCGCGCACGCCATAGCCCGCCTGCAAATCAATCGGGGTGAGTTCGTCCGCCGGGGGTGAAGGCGGTTCATCGCCCGGCGTCACCGTCGGCGCGGCTTCCCCGCAGGCGGTGAGCAATAACAGCCCAAGCATCAACGCAGTTCCAAGTCGTTTCCAGTTCATAGGCTCCACGGTCAAAAGAGATTTCACGGATTATAATCCTCCCCCGTGACCCATCCCCCTTCTACAGCCAATCGTCAAATCGCCCGCGCCGCCGGAACGGTGATGTTTGCCATTGTCCTCGGTCAACTGGCAGGACTGGCGCGCGGCATCATCGTCGCCAATGCGTTCGGCGCATCCATCATGCTGGATGCTTTCTACGCCGCCAACCGCGTCAGCGAGACGCTCTTCCTGCTGGTGGCGGGCGGCGCGCTCGGCTCTGCGTTCATCCCCACCTTTACTGGACTGCTTGCCAAAGACGACCAAGACTCCGCCTGGAGACTCGCCTTCTCCCTCGCCCATGCGGTCACACTGACCCTCAGCCTGCTCGCCGCGCTCATTGCCTGGTTCGCCCCGCAAGTGGTCCGCTACGCGCTCGCCCCCGGCTTTTCCGCCGACCCGGCAACGTTCGCCCTCACGGTTTCCCTGCTCCGCATCCAACTCATCTCGGCGGTGCTGTTTGGTCTCGGCGGGTTGATTGTTGGCGTCCTCAATGCGCATCAGGTCTTCCTCATCCCTGCGCTGACGCCCGCCATGTACCAGGTGGGAATCATCTTTGGCGCCCTCATTCTTGCGCCCTTCATGGGAATTTACGGGCTGGCTTGGGGCGTGGTCATCGGCGCCGCCCTCTACCTGCTCATTCAACTCCCCTCCCTGACCCAACTCATTACCAATCACCAATTACCAACGGCTCATTTTTGGTCATTGAATTTGAAAGACCCCCATGTCCGTCAGGTGCTTACCCTCATGCTCCCCCGCCTGCTGGGCGTGGCGGTGGTTCAACTCAACTTCTGGGTCAACACCAACCTCGCCTCGCGCATGGAGGCGGGCAGCGTCGCCAGCCTGACGTATGGCTTCTCGCTGATGCTCATGGCGCAAGCCGCTATTGCCCAGTCGGTGGCAATTGCCGCCATGCCCACTTTTTCCGCCCAACATGCCCTCGGCAAGACGGACGAAATGCGCTCCTCGCTGGCGGCTTCGTTGCGGGGAGTTTTGCTCCTGGCGTTTCCCGCCAGCGCCGGCTTGATGATTTTGCGCCAACCGCTGATTTCACTCCTCTACCAGCGCGGCGAGTTCGACCAGCGGGCGGTGGAAATGGTGGCTTGGGCGCTGCTCTGGTATGCGGCGGGACTTGTCGGTCACTCCATCATGGAAGTGTTGACCCGCGCCTTCTACGCCCAACAGGACACCAAAACTCCCGTCGTCATCGGCACGATTGCTATGGGGTTGAACGTTGTCTTCAGCATCTGGTTCTCGCGGCTGTTCGCTCAAATTGGCTGGTATCCGCTGGGCGGACTGGCGCTGGCAAATTCGCTTGCCACCGCGCTCGAGGCGGCGGCGCTCTTCCTCTTCATGCGCCGGCGGCTGGGAGGCATCGAGGGCAAATCCATCGCAGACGGCGCGTGGCGCGTGGGGCTGTCCACGCTGGGGATGGCGATTGGCTTGGGGGTGTGGATTCAGGTTACGGGTAGTTTGAACCGCTGGCTGGTTGCGCTGGGAGGTGTCGCGTTGGGAGCGGTCCTCTACGGCATGGGCGTCGTGATACTTCAAATCCCCGAAATCAAAACAGTGATTCAAGCCATCAGGAGGAGACTGCCCCGCCGGGCGCCCTCCTCCTGATGAAAGTTTGACGTTTATTTCTTTTGCGACGCGGCAAAGAAGCCGCCGAGCAGGTTCATCGCGTCGGCAACATCGAGCTTGCCGTCACTGCCTGCCACGAGGACTTTATCCACGAGCGCATCGAAGGTGTCGGGAAGTTTGTCTTTCAGAAATTGAATGACAATCTTGACCACCTGTTCGGCTGTTTCCTTGGGCAGCCCTGTTTTCTTGACGATGAGGGTGACGAGTTCGTTCATTGTAGTTCTCCTTTGAATGATGTTCACCTTACTCAGTTACTTCGTAGCGCGACATTCATGTCGCCTGAAAATGCGAGATACCCTTCGGCAGGCTCAGGGCAAGAATCTCGCACTACCACGTAACATCAGTGATGTTACTTCCACGCCAGCCACTGTGCAGTGGCGACGATTAAACCAAGCAGAATGCCCCCCGCTACCTCCAGCGGTGTGTGACCCAGCACTTCGCGCAGGTCCTTCTCGCTGAAGATGTGTCCGTGCAGGAGTTCGTCGAACAGCACGTTGATGCGCTGGGCATGGATGCCCGCCTGCCGCCGCACGCCTGCCGCGTCGTATGTGACAATCATGGTGATGGCAACGCCCAGCGCAAAGAGGGGGTTATCGAAGCCGTAATACAAGCCGATGGCAAAAACGGTGCCGGTCATCAACGCCGAATGGGAACTCGGCATACCGCCCGTTGTCAGGAGCAATGCCCAGTTCCAGCGGCGCGTGCGCAGGTAATCCAGCGGGATTTTGACGACCTGCGCCAGAATCCAAGCAATCAAGCCGGCAACCAGCGCCTTGTTTTCGAACAATGCCGTCAGGTTCATTCGGACTCTTCCTCGAAATCGGCAACCTCCCCGCCGGCGACCTGCTTCACTTTGAGTTCTGCCGCATCGAGAAGTGCGCTGCAGCGCGCCGCCAGAGCCTGTCCCCGCTCGAACAGCCGTATCGCCTCTTCCAGTTGACCCTGCCCCTCCTCCAGGCTGGCGACGATCTCCTCCAGTTCGGCAAGCGCCTCCTCATAATTCAATTCTTCGACGGGTTTCTCTTTTTTGGATGATGACTTTGGCATGAATGCTCCACATTGCGATTTACGATTTGCGATTGACGATTTACGATTGATGATTGACGATTGTAGTGTGGATTGTAAAGGTTGCGAATTTGATGCGACAGGCAGGTTAACCGCCTTTTACTTCCGCGTCGAACGCGCCATCCGCCACGCGGACTTGAATGGGCGCGCCGGCTTTCACCTGCCCCACCTGCGACACAACTTTGCCATCCTCTTTCCGCGTCACCACGGCGTACCCGCGCGCCAGCACCGCCAGCGGACTCAACGCTTCGAGCCGCCGCGTCAATCCTTTGACGTGCGAGGATTGTAATTCGATTCGGTGAATCAGGGATGAAACCATGCGGCGGGAGAGTTCATCCAGGCGCTGGGTTTCGGAGAGGATGCGGCGCTCAGGTGAAAAATAACGAAGTTGCGAGAGGAGGGAGGCAACAGCCGCCTTTTGTTCGGCGATCAGGTCCAAGGTCGAGGAGATGAGGCGGGAGCGGAGGGCGGAAAGTTGAAATTGCAAATCGTCGAGTGTGGTCTGGGTCGCCAGTTCCGCGGCGGCGGTGGGAGTCGGGGCGCGCAGGTCGGCGGCGAAATCGCACAGGGTGAAATCCGTTTCGTGCCCCACGCCCGAAATGACCGGCGCCCGCGAGGCGGCAACCGCGCGAACCACCTGTTCGTCGTTGAACGCCCACAGGTCTTCGATGGAACCGCCGCCGCGTGCAATGATGATGACATCGGGCGATTGGGAATTGAGCCATTGAATGGCTTTGACCAGCGCCGCGGGCGCTTCCGTTCCCTGCACGGGCGAGGGGGCGAGAAGCACTTCCACCAGCGGCAGGCGGCGGCGCAGCGTGTTGAGCATGTCGCGCAATGCCGCTCCCGTTGCAGAGGTGACGATGCCGATGCGCTTTGGGAATTCCGGGATGGGACGCTTGCGTTCGGGGTCGAACAATCCCTCCGCTTCGAGCATTGCCTTGAGCCGCAGAAATTCCTGAAAGAGCGCCCCCTCGCCCACCGGGCGGATTTGGTCGGCATAAAGTTGATACTGCCCCTGCGGCTCATACACGCCGACCCGTCCATGCACTTCCACTGCCATGCCGTCGCGCAGAGAGAGGTTCAACCGCACCGCGCTCGTCTTCCACATCACACAGCGCAGGGAGGCGTTCGCGTCCTTGAGCGTGAAATAGACATGCCCCGAAGCGGGGCGCGAGAGATTCGAAATCTCACCCTGCACCCACACATCCTGAAGCGTTTCGTTCTCTTCGAGCAGTTTACGGATGAGGAACGTCAGTTTGGAGACGGTGAAGGTTTGCGGAACCGGGGCAGGGAAAAGGGATGGCTGCATTGATGGAAGGATAATCGGCTTATGGGAGGATGTCAACATATCCCATCAAAAGGGAGTGCCCAATGCCGTGGGCTTAGCCACAGAGAGCGCAGAGATTTTGAGATTTTTCTCAGAGATCTCTGTGATCTCTGTGGCAGAAAAATCTTTAGCCCATTCTTTTAGACACTCTCCAGCAAAAATTACCGACGAACCTCGCGGATTTCTCTGCTAAAATTTACCCACCTATGAATCACCTCTGGTCACCCTGGCGTATGGAATATATCGAAAACAGCGACAAAGAAGCCGGCTGCGTGTTCTGCAACGCACAAGCCATGCCCGACGGCGCGGAAAACCTCATCGCCTACCGCGGCGAACGCGCCTACGTCATCCTCAACCGCTACCCCTACACAAGCGGACATCTGATGGTCAACCCCTTCGTGCATGTCGCCACGCTGGAGGAACTCGACGCAGCGACCCGCGCCGAGATGATGGAACTCACCTCCCAATGCACGACCGTGCTGAAGAACATCTACAAACCGCAAGGCTTCAACGTGGGCGTCAACATGGGCGAGGCGGCGGGCGCCGGCGTGCTTGGACATGTCCACATCCACATCGTCCCGCGCTGGAAAGGCGACACCAACTTCATGTCCACCGTCGGCGGGACGCGCGTCCTGCCCGAAGCGCTGGAGGTCACCTTCGAACGTGTCAGGAATGAATTCCAAAAACTCAGGTAAGCGCTTCCTCTGGCTCTTTCTGGCATGGATACTGATCACAAGCTGCGGGCAAACCCATCAGACTGAAACCATGCCGTCCCTCACGGCGCTGCCTGACATCAACGGAACCTCCCCCGCGCTTGCCGCTGAATCAACCTTCCCGCCTGTCACTCCCACTTCTCTTCCTCCAACCCTCAATCCCCTCACCGGGCTCAACGTCGCCGACCCGTCCCTGCTCGAACTGCCCGCCGTGCTGGTTTCCATCTCCACCTTTCCCGTTACCGCCCGCCCGCAGGCGGGACCATCCTTTGCGCCGTTCGTCTTCGAAATCTACATCACCGAGGGAACCACCCGCTACCTCACGGCGTTCTACGGCGAATTCCCCGCACCCGAAGTCCCCCTCACCGGCTCCTGCTCTGTGCGGCGCGAACCGTTCATCCAAAACGGGCTCATCCTTGGCAATCGCGTCTGGCTGGACTCAAATCAAAACAATCTCCAGGATGATTGGGAGCGCGGCGTCGGCGGCGTGTGCGTCAACCTCTACGACGCCCAGCACAACCTGCTCCAGCAAACCTCCACCGACAGCAACGGCTGGTACGGATTCAACGTCAACCCCGGCACATATTTCGTCGCGTTCGAAAAACCGGCGGGGATGGAATTTGTGCAGAAGGATGCCGGGGATGAGTCAAAGGACGGTGATGTGGACTCAGCCTCCGGCTGGAGCGATGCGCTGGACGTTTCCGCCCCGCTTCTCGATCTGGACCTCGGTCTGATTCTGCACGAGCAGCCTCCCCCCGCCTCCGACCTTCCCCCCGCCCGCGTGGGACCGGTTCGTTCCGGAAGATTGGTCTATGCCGACATCGCCGAATTCTTCGCAGGTTCGTGTCTCATCTACGCCTATGCTTCCGCCGAGGTGCTGGTGGAACTGCCGAAATGTTCGTTCGTGGATCACAACATTCAGGGCGGCGGTTACATGCTCGACATTTCCCGAATGCGCGAACTCGCCGAGGCACGCCGCGACCCGCAGACGGCGGCGAAGTACGCGAACAACCTCTTTTCCGCCGAACCGCCCCAAGGAGGCGCTCCCGCCGCACGGCTGGACGTGTTCATCGCCTGGCTGAACCAGAGCGGCTGGGTCTATGACCCGCTCTCACAGTCCTACTGGCGCTATGTGGACGACGGCGGCGAAGCGACGGCGGGCATTCTGCACCCGGAGGTCGAGCGGCTGACCGGGCGGCAATTACAATTCGAAAACGTCATCATCCTGTTCACCGAACATGACGTCATCTCGCCCACCAACCTCGACATCCACCTCGAGCGCGGACTCTCCGGCAAAGCCCTGCTCTTCCGCGACGGGCAGATGTACACCATCGAGTGGAACACCGAAGACGCCGGTCCCATCAAATTTCAGTACAAGGATAATCACCCCTTCCCGCTCAAACCCGGTCACACCTGGGTGACGGTGGTCACCCCTGAAACGACGGTCACCGAAAGGCGACCCGGCGAGTGGTATTTGCGCTTCAGCCAGCCGCCGGGCGCAAAGTAAAGGCGGAGGCATGCACACCTACGTTGAAGAGTTGCAGTTCCTGTTCAAGCAAAACGCGAATCCTGCACAGGCGACCGGCATGAAGAAGTACATGCGTGACCAGTTCGAATATCTGGGCATCAAGTCGCCAAAGTTCAAAGAACTGATGAGGGAATTCATCGCCGCGCATGGACTGCCTCCCCTCGACGAGCTGGATACGATCCTGCGTGAATTGTGGGCGCTCCCTGAGCGTGAATTTCAATATGCCGCAACCAGCCTGCTTGGCAGGCTCGAAAAAAGACTCCCGGCAGGCATCATCAAGTCCATGGAGTACATGCTCGTCACCAAACCTTGGTGGGACACGGTGGATACCATCTCAGCCGGCACGCTGGGCGTCCATTTTCGGAGGTTTCCCCAAATCAAGGAAAAGTATCTCGCCAAATGGCGCACATCGGAGAACTTTTGGCTGAGGCGCGCCTGCCTTCTTTTCCAGTTGAATTACAAGGACGAAACAGATTTCGAATTGTTGCGTGAAATCATCCGCGAGAATCTTGGCTCGAAGGAATTTTTCATCAATAAAGCCATCGGCTGGGCGCTTCGCCAATATGCCCGCACAGACCCGAAGGCTGTGAAGAAGTTTATCAAAGAGACAAAGGAGTTACATCCGCTCAGCCGCCGTGAGGCGATGAAGCATTTGGCGTAGTGGCTTGTCAACGATGAATCTTTACCATAAAGATTCGGCGGGGGATGAATCCCCGCCTCAGTTCTTGAAAGTCGGTTGAAACCGACTCGGCGCGGCAGTCCGCAGGCGTCGCCGTGGCGACAATTTCCATGCATTGCCTGCACCTTACCGCAGGCACAGGTGAGCAGGGGTTCAACCCCGTTCTATCTGGCACAATAATCAAGTAGTAGCCATATTTTCCCAAAAAGTGCCAAAAGACACTTGGACGTCCCGCTAAGATGGAATATAAGAGCCGCAAACCAAAAAAAGCAGGGATAAACAATGAACACTGAAGACCTTTTGCAAGCCGGCATTGCGTCTGCCAGGGCAGGTGATGTGGAAAAAGCATCCCAATATTTGATAGAGGTAGTTCAAACCAACCCGAATTCGGAGTTGGGCTGGTTATGGCTGGGGTTGTGCCGAACCGAGGCGAAACAAAAGGAGTATTGTTTTCACCGCGTCCTTGCCATCAATCCACAAAACCGGGAAGCCAGGCGCCGGCTTGAATTGCTCCACACAGAGAGGAATACCCTGCCGGAAACAAAACCCGCCGTCCCCGCGCGGGACAACAAAACCGACAAGTTTCAGCCGCCGCCCCCTCCGGTCGAGCGGCACATCCCTGCTCAGCAAAAATCGGGTAAAGGTCAAAACAACGCCCGCGCTGTGGGAAGCAAAAAACGAAAGCAGACCACCCTGCCGCTTGCCCTGCTGGCGGGCGGCGCGGCGCTGGCTGTCTGCCTGGGCGTTTTCGGCATCTACCTTCTCACCAGAATAATTCCCGCAAGAAATGCGGCGTCCCTTCCAACGAGTATGCCGCCTGCGACGGTCACCGCCACGGCGCTGCCGGCGCCCGCCTACACGCCGGTCTTTGAACAGGGGCAATGCGAGTTTGTCGTGCCGCCCCAAGCCAACGTGACCTGTGGCAACATCATCCTGCCAGAGGATCGGTATGGCAATGTCACCGACACGATTAAGATCGCCGTCGCCGTCTATCACAGCCTCAGCGCTTCCCCCCAGCCGGATCCGATTCTGTATTTGCAGGGCGGTCCCGGAGACGAGGCGCTCTCCTGGAGCAGTGAAGTGTACGATGAAGTGATTGCGCCGCTCATCGCTGAGCGGGATTTTGTCGTCATTGACCCGCGGGGTGTGGGGTATTCCAGACCTTTGCTCGAATGCGAGGCGGTCAAGCGCACCTACCTGAGCGACATTCAGGGCAAGTTTCCGGCAGACCAGAGAGTGTCCTATTACGAAGGCGCCTTGTTGACCTGCAAAAACGAGTTAAACGCAATGGGCGTCAACCTTTCGACATATACCTCCACACAAATGGCGGCAGATGCAAAAGACGTCATCATCGCCCTCGGTTATCAACAGGCAAATCTTTATGGAATTTCCTACGGCTCGCGGATCGCTCAACTCCTCATGCGCAATCATCCGCAGGTGGTTCGCAGCGCAATCCTTGACTCGGTCGTGCCGATTGAAGCCCAAATCCTGAATACAGACAACAGCGCCTTTGAACAGACCCTTCAGGCATTGTTCGAGGACTGCAAGGCGGACCCAGCCTGTTCCGCCGCATACCCTGACCTCGAAGCGGTATACCAGGCAGTCACCGCCCAACTTGACTCTCAGCCTATCCGTGTGGAAACACCCATAGATACAGACATGACCGTCGTCCGCTTTGTGGATGGCGCCGCCTTCCGCAACATCATTCTTTGGATGCTGAGGGACCCGAGGACAATAGGCGTCATTCCGCAATTCATCTACCGCACCCGCGACGGCGAGCGGTTCATGCTCAATCTTTCAGTCGCCTTTCCGGTCTATGCCTTCGATTCGATTTCCATTGGAGTTTATATATCGGTCACCTGCCGCGACCAAGTATATGTCATGTCCATGGACGAATTGGACGAGACCATCCGCAATCTATGCCGCGTCTGGGATGCCCAACCGCCCCTGCCCGGCGAAAACGACCCGCTCGTTTCGGATATTCCGACCCTGATTCTCGCCGGCCGGTACGACCCGGTCACCCCCGTATCCTTTGCCAGCCAACTCGCCAGTCATCTCACGCAGGGAAAGGCGATTGTATTTCCAGACCAGGGACATGCCCCGAGCGCCAGCGGAATATCCGATTGCCCTCGCCGGCTGATAGCCTCGTTTTTACAGAACCCTCTCGCTCCGCTCGATACGTCTTGCATCAATGAAAGTCATACCATCAGTTTTGTTACTCCTTTTGATTCAAACACCCCAATTTCTTTCGAGCCTGTTGTCATCGAACAATATCAAGTCGCAACTCGAATTCCCACTGGATGGCAGGCTGCCAAATTCGGCTTTTACAACCGCTACCGCTCCTTCGGCGACATGACGCAAATCGGCATCCAGAGCGCGGCTGTAGCGGAGGCGGATTGGGTCAATTGGCTGTACACCAACTTTCAAGGAGACAGAGGCTTCGACCAGCCTGCCATCAAATATGGCGAACATTCAGCAAACGGCTTGACCTGGTCGCTTTACAGAACAACATCCCACGGGAATCCAGTTGAAATTGGTTTTGCAAAATCAGGAAGAGAGACAGTGATGGTGTTGATGTTGTGCTATCAAGACGAACGCGACGCTCTTTATAATGCGGTGTTTCTGCCTGTTGTGGATGCGACCATCCCCGCCAAGTAGAACAACACTTTGCTCACGATGTCCACCTTAAGACCAAAGCGCCGCCCCAATTTTGCACCCGCAAGGGTTTATACGTTATAATTTTCACAATCTTTGTCCGAAAATGCTCACCGACACCCACTGCCACCTCGACTTCAACAAATTCGACGATGACCGCGACGCGGTGCTTCAACGCGCCCTCGAGGCGGGCGTGGAGCGGATTCTCATCCCCGCGCTGGAACTCGAATCGAGCAAGGCGGTCATTCGGCTGGCAAATTCGCACCCCATTCTCTTCGCCGCCGTCGGCTTCCACCCCACCGACCTGGACGGCTGGAACGAAAACTCCATCGAACATCTGCGTGAACTAATCCACCCTCACCCCCACCCCTCTCCCAGCGGGAGAGGGGATAAAATCGCCGCCATCGGCGAAATTGGGCTCGACTACTACTGGGTGAAGGAGCCCGAAAAACAGGCGAGGCAAAGGCAGGTGTTGAAGGAGCAGCTCCAGTTGGCGCGCGAAGTGGGTCTGCCGGTCGTCATTCACATGCGTGAGGCGGGCGATGCCTGGTTCGGGCAGGCGTCTGTGGACCTGCTCGAAATCCTGACCGAGTGGCAGAGCGGGCTGGCGGCGGAGGGTCATCCGCTGGCGGAAAAACCCGGCGTGCTTCACTCGTTCAACGGCAATCTCGAAATCGCCCAAAAGGCAATCGAGCATCATTTCTACATCGGCGTTACGGGTCCCGTCACGTATAAAAACGCCGAAGAGAAGCGTCAAATCATCCGCCAACTGCCGCTGGAGCGGCTTCTCATCGAAACCGACGCGCCCTTTCTTACCCCTGTCCCGCATCGGGGCAAACGCAACGAACCTGCCTTCGTGGCGCACATTGCTGATACAATTGCGAAAATTCACATGACAACCCGCGAACAGGTGGCTGAAATCACTACTGCCAATGCCAATCGCCTGTTCGGTTGGGGAGGCTGACGTTTGAGCACGGTTACTTTTTTTACATCCGTACAGGATCAACTGAAATTCGTCGAACAACGGATTCGGGAACAGGCAGGCGAGGAACATCATCCCGACCTGCGTTCTGCCTTGGAGCATCTTCTTTCGGCGGGAGGAAAACGCATCCGCCCGACCCTGAGCCTGCTCGTCGGAAACATGCTGGGCGCTCCCGAGGAAAAGATCGTCACCCTCGGCGCCTCGGTGGAACTGCTTCACACCGCCACGCTCGTCCACGATGACCTGATTGACGGCGCGCTCTTGCGGCGCGGCATGCCCACGTTGAACGCACGCTGGTCGCCTGCCGCCACCGTCTTGACCGGCGATTTCCTTTTCGCGCGCGCCGCCAAACTCGCCGCCGAAACCGACTCCCTTCCGATTATGAAAATGTTCGCCGAGACGCTGGCAATCATCGTCAACGGCGAACTGACGCAGATGTTCTCGGCGCGCGGTGTGATTGAGCGCGCCAACTACTATGACCGCATCTACGCCAAGACCGCCTCCCTGTTCGAGATGTCGGCGCTGGCAGCGGCAATGCTCGCCACCGAAAACGAATCCATCCGCGCCGCAATGCGAACCTTCGGCTACGAGGTAGGCATGGCGTTCCAAATTGTGGATGATATTCTGGATTTCACCGGCAGTCAGGTGACCGTGGGCAAACCCATCGGCTCCGACCTGCTGAACGGGCTGGTGACTCTGCCAGCCATTTACTACGCCGAGGAACATCCGGACGATGAGGACATCCTGTCGCTGCCCGACGGCGGCTGGAAGGACACCGACCGCGTCCAGCGCATTGTGGATAACATCCGCAGGAATGCCGCAATCGAAAAAGCGATGGAGGAGGCGCGTCAAGCCGTCCGCCGGGCACTGAGCGCATTGGAAGATGCGCCAGCCGTCCCTGAGCGTGAAGCGCTGGCTGACCTGGCAAAATTCATCGTGGATCGAAATATCTAGCCAGACGCGCTCGTCTGGAGATTCCCATGACCAATCCCCGTAAACCGTTTCGTCTCAACGTCGGCTTCATCGTGCATGAGGAAGTCGGATACAGCCACAGGTTTCCGCTGGACTTCCCGCACGCCGTGCTGGGAGACGATCTCACACTGGATGAGTTCACCTGCCTGATTGTGATTGACCGCACCCAGCAGGGACTGCTCGTGCAGGGTGAGTTTTCCGGCGAGACGACCTTGGAGTGTGTGCGCTGCCTGAAGGAGTTCCGTCAGGCTTTGCACGGCGAATGGACGGAATTGTACGCCTTCACAAAAAAGTCAGTCAGCGAGTCTGGCTTGCTCATGCCGGAGGACGGTCACATTGACTTTGCGCCCGTCCTGCGCGAGTACGCCCTCTTGGAAGTGCCCATCAAGGCGCTGTGCAAGCCCGATTGCAAGGGGTTGTGCATCGAATGCGGGCAGGACCTGAACGTGATGGATTGCGGTCACAGCCAGGGCGAGGATGATTCCCCCTTCTCGGTTTTGAAGGATCTGTTGTAAGAATTAGACTTTATCCGTAATTACGGAAAAACGGTAACTACTCAGACCGACTGGGTGAGCGGGGCCGCCCTAAAGGGTGCTGCGAAAGCCACCTGCTCAGTTTATGGAAGTCCTTCGGACTGGCGCAACGCGTCGGTTTCAACCGACTTTTATGCGCTGAGGCAGGACTTTAGTCCGCCGAAACAGGGCACAGAACGATATGGCTGAGCAGTTACGAAAACCGTCCCGAAGGCTGATATTTGCCCTTTGATTTGCCCAAAGAAACCTTCGGGACGGTTATTTCAGATAATGTCTATTGATTTGGGGGGATTTAGGGCAGTTTTTCCAAGTCGGCAATATCTTTTGTCCTGCCGCTGGCTCGTTTGTTCTTCTTCAGGTTATCCAGATCGATCAAATTGACTTCCACTCCATCCACCTGATCGACAATCCGAGCCTGATAACAATCCTCAAAGTCAACACCGGAAATTTCTGTGGCGATATCAAGCCTCATGGGTGGGAATCCCATGCGGATGATTTTTGGTTTTTGCAGGAACAAATCCGGTGTGAGGTTGGGGTCTTCCAACCCAAAGGATTTCATGACAGCCACAAGCCTGTTCGCATTGTCCGGATGAACCGCGATCCAAATATCGAGGTCGTCTGTTGTGCGGGGGTATCCATGATACCCAACAGCATATCCCCCAATCAGCAAATAACGAACATCATACTCTTTCAACAATTTCAAGAACTCTTTGAAGTCGGGCGGTAGCCGCAGATCCATAATTGATTCTCCGCAGGAGTTCCATGTATTCAAGGCGCTCGTAGGGTGTTTTGGAAAGCCAATATTTCTCATCATCCTTTTCGGCTTCCTCAAAGGATGAGAAGATGGAGATTGTTTTCTTATTCAACTTGGGAAATTGCATTTCTTCCATGCGGCTAGTATAGCATAGCAGTCAGGAGCACGTTCATTCTCTTGGCATCCCCACCTGAATCATCCCATCCACCACTTTGACCGGGTAGGCGGGGATGTCCACCACGGCAGGCATTTGCATCACCTTGCCGGTTCGCACGTCGAACTCTGCGCCGTGACGCGGGCAGACGATGTTGTATCCCTCCAGGTCGCCATCGCCGAGCGGACCATCATCATGGGTGCAGATGTCGCCAATGGCAAACAACTGACCGGCGATGTTGAAGATGACAATGGATTTGCCCTCGATTTCCACAAAGAGCCGTTCTCCGCTGGGGAGTTCGGAAGCGGGGGCAATTTCCACGAATTCGATGTTTTCGGTTTGCTGAGTGTAATTGAACATAAACTCCCTCACCCCTGCCAAAGCGATTATTCCACCAACTCATCGCTCGCTTCGCCAAGACCGTACACGCCCGCCTTTAGGACTTTGAGCGAAAGCAGGGCGCATTTCAGGCGGACGGGTCCCAGGTCAATGCCGAGCAGGTCGAGGATGTGTTGTTTGTTGAGTTGTTTGATTTCTTCGAGCGGCTTGCCGATGATGGATTCGATGAGCAGGTCTGCCGAAGCCTGCGAGATGGCGCAGCCGTGACCGTCGAAGCGGGCGTCCTTGACCACGCCGTCGGGACCGACTTGCAGGGTAATTTCGATGTGGTCGCCGCAGAGGGGATTGTTATCGGCAAAGTGAATGTCGTGCGGTTCGAGATGCCCGCGGTAAGCGGGGTGTTTGTAGTGTTCGATGATGACTTCGCGATAGAGATCGTCCATATCCTACCCAAACAACCTTTTGACTTTATAAATCCCATTCACCAGCAAATCCACTTCCTCTTTGGTGTTGTAGAGGTAAAACGAAGCACGGCTGGTGGCGGGGATGCCAAACTTCTCATGCAGGGGCTGGGCACAGTGGTGACCGGCGCGGACTGCGATGCCGTCCTTATCCAGAATCTGCGCCACATCGTGCGGGTGAATGCCGTCGAGCGTAAACGCCGCCACGCCGCCCTTGTGTGCCGCATCGGGACCGAACACCCTCACGCCGGGAATCTCCTCCAGCCGTTCGAGGGCGTATGCGGTGATTTCGTGTTCGTGTGCGGCAATGGCATCCATGCCAATCGAGGTGAGATACTCCACTGCCGCGCCAAAGCCGACCGCCTCTGCGATGGCGGGTGTCCCCGCTTCGAACTTGTGCGGGAGCGAGTTGGCGCGGAAGGAGCGGAGTTTCACTTCCTTGATCATGTCGCCGCCGCCGAGGAAGGGCGGCATGGCTTCGAGCAACTCCGCCTTGCCGTAGAGCGCGCCGATGCCGGTCGGTCCGCACATTTTATGCGCCGAAAAGGCGAGGAAATCGGCGTCCAGCGCCTGCACATCCACTTTGAGATGCGGGACGGACTGCGCCGCGTCCACCAAGGTCACTGCGCCGGCGGCGTGCGCCAGGCGGATGATCTCAGCGGCGGGGTTGATGGTGCCGAGGACGTTGGACATGTGCGTAAAGGCGACCAGTTTCGGGGTCCGGGAGAGAAGCGCTTGATAGGCATCCAAATCGAGCAAGCCCGCCTCGGTCACGGGGATGAAGTCCAGTTCGATGCCGCGTTCCGCCTGAAGCATCTGCCAGGGGACGAGGTTGGAATGATGCTCCATCTCGGTCAGGATGACGAGGTCGCCCGCCCTGAGGTTGGCGCGCGCCCAGGCATAGGCAACCAGGTTGATGGCTTCGGTGGTGTTGCGGGTGTAGATGACCTGGCGGGCGGAGGGCGCGTTGATGAAGCGGGCAATTTTCTCGCGCGCTTCTTCGTACAGGGCGGTGGCTTCCTCGGCAAGGGTATGCACGCCGCGGTGAATGTTGGCGTTCGAGCGGCGGTAGTAGGCATTCATCGCCTCGATGACCGGCAAAGGCTTTTGCGAGGTGGCGGTGGAATCCAGATACACCAGCCGAACGCCGTTTGAGGTTTCGCGCTGGAGGATGGGAAAATCTTTGCGGAGTTCGATTACATTGAGCATGGGGAGGTAAACAAGTAGACAGGTACAAACATACACAGGCTGCGTGTTTACCTGTGTAATGTGTGCCTGTTTACTTAATAGTCAGGAACTTCCTTTCGCGCGGATTTCCTGGCTGCTACAGGACGAATATGCTCGGAGTTGAGCGGATACCACAGGATGCGGTCCGGCACCATCCAGCCATCGGTCAGATAGACGTTGGAGCGGAATTGAACGGCGACCATTTTGTTATCCACCTGAACGACGATGCCTGCAATCCAGCCGCGGATGCGCTCGCGTCCCTTTTCGTGGTCGCAGAAGACTTCCACTTTGTCGCCTACCTGAAAGTCATACATGGCGCCCGGGGCTTTCATGTAATTGAATTGACCGGCTGCCCGCCCGATGCGAACCGGCTTACGCTCTTCGTTGTTGGAGATGCGGGGAGGAGCAATTTTATTGACGACGCGCACCGGTTCTTCCTGGACCTTGGGACGGGCTGCCGCTTTCGAGACGACCTTTTTCTTCCCACTGTCTTTTTCCATTGGTTTTACCTTTCCACGGTTCGATGTTTTGGGTTTTGCTGCCGCGCGTTTGGAACCAGTCTTTTTTTCAGCCATGGGTGATCTCGACTTCCGGTTTAGGACATTTTATCAGCAATGTATTGCTGGAAGCGTTCGCGCACACCTTCGAACGGAATGCGCTGGAAGATCGGGTCGAAGAAGCCTTCCACCACGAGTTTTTCCGCTTCCGCTTGAGGGATGCCGCGAGATTTCAAGTAGAAGAGCGGTTCCTGTTCCAGTTTACCAACGGTAGCGCCGTGTGTACAGCGCACATCATCGGCGAGAATTTCCAAGCCGGGGATGGAATCGGCGCGCGCCTGATCGCTGAGGACAAGGTTGCGGTTCGCCTGATAGCCATCCGTCTTTTGCGCGCCCGGCGCGACGTAGATCATGCCCTGCCACACGGAGCGGCTCCTGCCTTTGAGCGCGCCCTTGAAGAGCAGGTCGCTGGTGGTGTGCGGGGCGAGGTGATTTTGCTGCGTGTCGTGGTCGAGATGCTGGTCGCCGTCGGTGAAGTAGAAGCCCGACATGCGTCCGGTTGCGCCTTCGCCTGCCAGGTCGAGTTCGGAGAAGTTCTTGGTAAGGCGCGAGCCGATGGCGCCGAAGATCCAGTCGAGGTTGCCGCCGCGTTCGACGCGGACGCGCTCGTGGCTGAAATTCCAAACGTGGCGTCCCCACGACTGCAATTCAACGAAGCGCAGTGAGGCATCCTGCATGACCTGAATCTCGACGATTCCCGCGTGCATGGAGTTGGCGCCCTTGAGGTCGGGCGACGCCGCCTCGTGGACATACGTCACCGACGCGCCCTCGTCCACGAGGACGAGGATATGCGAGATGTGGGCAATGTCGGGACCGGGTCCCCACAGGACGGAGTGCAGAGGTTCTTCCACGGTGACGCCTTTCGGCACGTACAGCACGACGCCGTTCTGGGCAAACGCGCCCGCCAGCGCAGAGAACTTCCCTTCCTCCACGTTGACGGTTTTGCCCATCATTTTGGCGAGCAGGTCGGGGTATTTTTCTTCGGCGGTCAGCAGATCGGTGAAGATGACGCCCTTGCTGGCAAGTTTTTCATCGAGTTCGATTTTCGAGCCGCCGGGGAGGAGGACGATCTGTCCGCCGTGCTGGTCTGCCACGAGGGGACGGAGCAGGTCTTCGCGCACGGGGGGCAGGTCTTTATACGCGCCCTCAGGCGCGAATTTGAACTTGTCCACGGGCAGGTTGTGGATGTCGGTGCGCCGCCAGGCTTCGAGCGTGGTATCGGGGAGGGGAAGCCTCTTGAAAGCGGACCAGGCTGAGGCGCGGTATGAGGCGACAAAACCGCTTCCCGGGCGGATGTCGGCTTCCGTGAAGTTGAAGTCCTTTACGGCGGTTTCGGGTCGTCGAGTCCTTGAAACAACTACTTTGGGTTTTTCCTGCATGTCGTTAATCCATGATATTTTTTCTTCCGTCTTTCATCTTTCGTTGCGATTTAGAAAAGAAGAAAGAAGAAAGAGTTAACCGATGCTGCCTTCCATCTGCAGCGCGATGAGGCGGTTCATTTCGACGGCGTATTCCATCGGCAGTTCTTTGACGAGCGGCTCGATGAAGCCGGAGACGACCATGGTGGTGGCTTCTTCTTCGCTGAGACCACGGCTCATCAAATAGAAGAGCTGTTCCTCGCCCACCTTGCTGACCGAGGCTTCGTGACCGACGGTGACATCGTCTTCGTCAATTTCGATGTAGGGATAGGTATCGGAGCGGGATTGCGGGTCGAGCAGCAGCGCGTCGCAGACGACGTTGGACTTGACGCCTTTCGCGCCCTTATAGACCTTGAGCAAGCCGCGATAGGAGGCGCGTCCGCCCGCTTTGCTGATGGATTTGGACGTGATTTTGCTGGAGGTGTTCGGGGCAAAGTGGACCATCTTGGAGCCCGCGTCTTGAATTTGACCCGGACCCGCGAACGCCATCGAGAGCATTTCGCCATGCGCGCCCGGCTCCATGAGGTAGCACGACGGATACTTCATCGTGACCTTCGAGCCGATGTTGGCGTCCACCCATTCGTGGGTGGCATCGGCAAAGACTTTGGCGCGCTGGGTGACGAGGTTATAGACGTTGGTGGACCAGTTCTGGATGGTCGAGTAGCGCGAGCGTGCGCCTTTCTTGACGATGATTTCGATGACGCCGGAGTGGAACGAGTCGGTGGTGTATTGGGGAGCGGTACAACCTTCCACGTAATGCACTGACGCGCCTTCATCCACGATGATGAGCGTGCGCTCGAACTGACCAACGTTGGCGGTGTTCAAGCGGAAGTATGCCTGAAGCGGAAGGTCAACCTTGACGCCCTTCGGCACGTACACGAACGAGCCGCCCGACCAGACGGCGCTGTTCAACGCGGCAAATTTGTTATCTTCGATGGGAATGACCGTCCCGAAATATTCACGGAACAGATCGGGGTGCTGCTTCAAGCCGTCTTCGATGGAGAGGAAAATCACGCCCTGCTCTTCGAGATGCTTTTGAATGGAGTGATAGACCATCTCCGATTCATACTGTGCGCCCAAGCCCGCCAGGAATTTGCGCTCGGCTTCTGGCACGCCGAGTTTGTCGAACGTGCGCTTGATGTCTTCCGGCACGTCGTCCCATGATTTTTCCTGTTTTTCGGTCGGCTTGACGTAGTAGTAAATGTCGTCGAGATTCAATTCTTTCAGGCTTGGTCCCCAGTTGGGCATGGGGCGTTTGAGGAAGTGGTCGAGCGCCTTGAGGCGGAATTCGAGCATCCACTTCGGCTCGCCCTTCATATAGGAAATCTGCTCGACAACTTCACGGTCGAGTCCCTTGCGGGATTTGAACGCATAATAATCGTCGCGGTCGTGAAAACCGTACTTGTATTCGCCGATGTCTTCTAAGATTTTTGCATCTTCGCTCATATCAAAACCTTTCCAACCATGAAGGACACGAAGGATTTAAGACTGAAACGTATAAAGCCTTTGTAACCTTGGCGTCCTTTGTGGTTAAGTCATTACGCTGCGGCTTCTTCTTCCACGTACTTCTCGCGGATCCACTCGTAGCCTTTTTCTTCAAGATGCAGGGCAAGGTCGGGACCGCCCGATTCGACGATCCGCCCGCCCATCATCACATGGACGTAATCGGGCTTGATGTAGTTGAGCAGGCGCTGGTAGTGTGTGATGACCAGTACGCCCAGGTCCTTGCTCATCAGGGCATTGACTCCGTCTGCGACGATGCGCAGCGCGTCAATGTCCAGACCTGAATCGGTCTCGTCCAGAATGGCAATCTCAGGCTGGAGGGTCGCCATCTGCAAAATCTCGGCGCGCTTCTTCTCACCGCCGGAGAAACCGTCGTTGAGATAACGCCCCGCGAAGTTCGGGTCCATTTTGAGCATTGCCATTTTCTCTTTGAGCAGTTTGCGGAATTCGGGAATGGGAATGCCTTTGTCTTCGGGGTTCTCAGCGCGGCGGCGGGCGTTGATGGCGGTGCGCAGGAAGTTTGCCACCGTCACACCGGGGATGGCGACGGGGTACTGGAACGCCAGAAAAATTCCCAAACGGGAGCGTTCGTCCGGCTCCAGTTCGAGGATGTTTTGTCCTTTGAAGATGACCTCACCCTCGGTCACGGTGTAGGCGGGATGTCCCATCAACGTGTAGGCAAGCGTAGATTTTCCCGTCCCGTTCGGTCCCATGATGGCGTGAACCTTGCCCTGCTCCACGGTCAAATCGAGACCTTTGAGTATCTCTTTCCCTTCAATGCTGACGTGCAAATTCTTGATTTCGAGTTGCGACATTCCTCATGCTCCTGATTGCGTAGGGCTCGTTCTCTAACCGGCACAGCCTTGGAGAGCGCCTCTTACGCTGAAAATTTCAGCCATTTCTGGCGTTTTTATGAGTGCGGCGGGATTATAGCAGGCTCACAGGGAAAAGTCAATATTTATGATATTTTTCTAGTATATTGACAATACCGACAGTGGCGGGTATACTCCCGACCAATGAAAAGCACGAAAGACCGCATTCTTCAAACCTTGCTTCGCAAACCCCGCATCACCATCAACGAAATTGCGGAGGCTGTGGGCATTAACGCCATTTCGGTGCGGCATCACCTGTCGAACCTCGAAAAGGAAGGGCTCATCGCGGCGGAGGAGGAACGTCACGGCGTGGGACGCCCGCGGCTGGTCTATTCGCTGACCGAAGATGGCATGGAGCGCTTCCCCACGAAATATCTGCGCCTGACCACCCGTCTGTTGGCGCAGTTGAAAGAGACCATGCCCGGTCCCGTGGTGACGCAGCTTTTCAATCAGGTCGCTGAAGACCTCGCCAACCAGTACGCCGCCGACATCAAAGACCTCAGCATGGAAGAACGGCTGGATTTTGTCAAGGAACTGCTGGCGCAGGAAGGCTTTACCGTCGAATGGGAGATGAAGGATGGGCAGTATCAAATCCACGAAATCTCCTGTCCCTATTACCAGATTGGCGTATCACACCCCGAAGTCTGTACCATGGATCAGACCCTGATCTCGAAGATGCTGGCAGTGCCAGCCAGCAAAGTACAGTGCATTTTGAGCGGAGGCTCACACTGCACGTACGTTGTGCAACCCACAACGACAAAGAATTAGCCCAAGAGGACATCCATGACCGAACAAACCGTCAAAGAAATTCAATGGACCATCCATCAGACTCACCCTGAACTGGTCAAGCCTGTGCGCGAGAAACTTTCTGAAGTGGTTGACCCTGAGATCGGAATGCACATCATTCAACTGGGACTGGTGCGCGACATCTCCATCGAAAACGGCGTCGCTCACCTGAAGATGATTCTCACCACCCCGTTCTGCCCTTACGGTCCCGCCATGATCGAGATGACCAAAGCCAAGGCGCAGGAGGGCTTGAACATGCCCGTCACCATCGAAATGGGCATGGATGTGTGGGATTTCTCGATGATGGAAGACCCGTCTGCGCTGGATTGGGGACTGTACGCGTGACGATACGATACACCATTTGATAAAAAGACCGCCCTGGCTGGCGGTCTTTTTTGATCTTTTAGAATATCTGGCTCTACCGTTTTTAACGGGAGAACACAAAATCTTTAGCCACGGATTTCACGAATTCACACGGATTGTCTAAAAAATTCGTGAAAATCCGTGTAAATTCGTGGCATAGAATCTTACTCACGAGGCATAATCCCGCCAGAAACGGGAGAATCGAATATCTATTACAATTAACCACTGCTACGCAGTTTTCTCGTAAGGTGATATTCATGCCGCCGGAAAAAGCGAGATAAATCTCGCCCTACATCGTAAGGTGAGTAATTATGCGAAACGTCCCGAAGGCTCTCGCAAATTGCGCCTATTTTCCAGCCAACCCTTCGGGACGGTGCGTAACATCAGTAATTAAAACAAAACAAACAGAAAGCTCAACATCATGAAACACATTGTTGCCGCCATCCTGTCTGCTTTCGTTTTCCTGACATCCTGTTCTCCCCACAATTCAAATCCGCCTCCTCCCGACCCGCTCGATCTGGCTGACTGCATCCTGACATCCCCACCCGGCGTGCAATTCGATGCACGCTGCGGCACGTGGCAGGTCCCCGAAGACCGCTCCAACCCCGATAAACGTCAAATCGAATTATCCATAGCGGTTATCCCTGCCGTCACACGCGCCCCCGAACCCGACCCGCTTTTTCTGCTGGCTGGCGGTCCTGGTCAAGCAGCCATAGAAACATTTTCTGCTGCGCTGCCATATCTGTTCAACATCCATCAAAAGCGCGACATCGTTCTGGTTGACCAGCGGGGAACGGGAAAATCGAATCCCCTGCAATGTCTCAGGCTGGAAGATGAATGGGCGGATGATGAGGAAGCAATTGAAAGTCTCCAGTCTTGTCCAAAGGAATTGGACGCCGATGTGCGCTTCTACCATACAGAAATCGCCATGAAAGACCTGGACGAGATTCGTTCCGCATTGGGCTATGAAAAAATCAACCTCTACGGCATTTCCTATGGAACCCGCGCCGCACTGACGTACCTGCGCATGTTTCCGGAACGCGTGCGCACCATCACGCTCGACGCAGTGGTGGACCCCGGTTTCGTGATGTACCAGGATACGGCAGCCGACGGTCAAGCGGCTCTTGAAGCGTTCTTCGCCCGCTGTGAGACGGATAACGCCTGTAAAACGAGTTTCCCGAATTTGAGGAACGAATTCGACGAATTACTTGCCCGCCTGGAAAATACATCGGCGGAGGTCAACATCCGCCACCCGCGGACCAACAAACCGCTTCACTTAACCGTAACTCATGACCTCATCATCAACATGACTTTCCAAACGCTGTATTCGCCGGATCTCGTCGCCACACTCCCGCTGTCCATTCATACGGCATACGCAGACGAAAATTACGCGCCGCTGATCTCGCAGGCATTCCTGGTGAACGCCGGTGTCTATGACGGCATGTACTATGCCGTAACTTGCACCGAAGATGCGCCTTTTCTTCCCTCTGCGGAAGAAATTCCATCATCCGCTAATGAGAACATCTTTGACAACCGGACGACAGATTTTGTAAAGGTCTGCGAGGCATGGCAAAAGGGTGAAGTCTCGCCGGGATTTCGTGAGCCGGTTGTCTCGAATGTGCCGGCGCTGCTTCTTTCCGGCTCAGCAGACCCCATCACCCCACCTCACCACGCAGAAGAAGTTGCCAAATACCTGACCAACAGCGTTCACCTGGTCTTCCCCGGCATGGGACACGGCAATCTTTTCAGCCGCTGCGGCAAAAAACTACTCGAAGACTTCATCCAAACCGCATCTGTCCGTGAACTGGACACATCCTGCGTCGAAAATGTCCAACCGCCACCGTTCTTTGTGAATTTCAGTGGACCCCTGCCATAAAGACCAAAGGGAATTTCCATGATTCAAGTACAAGATTTATCGAAATCTTTTGGCAAAATCAAAGCCGTCAACCATGTGTCCTTTTCCGCTCTCGATGGGCAAATCACCGGCTTGCTGGGACCCAACGGGGCGGGCAAAAGCACCGTCCTGCGTATGCTCTATACCCTCTTCAAGCCCGATGAGGGAACAGCCCAGGTGGACGGCTATGACGTCAGCCGCTTTCCTCTGGAAGTGAAGAAACGGATTGGCGTGCTGGCGGATGCGCGCGGCATCTATCCGCGTCTGACCGCCCGCGAAAACATCCGCTACTACGGGCGCTTGCACGGCGTCGAGAAAGGTGCGCTCGAAAAGCAAATTGACCTGCTGATTCGCCTGCTCGATATGCAATCCATTGCCGACCGCAAAGCCGCGGGGTTTTCAACCGGTGAAAAACTCAAGGTCGCCATTGCACGCACGCTGGTGCATAACCCTCAAAACGTCCTCCTGGACGAACCGACCAACGGGCTGGATGTAATCAGTACCCGCGCCATGCGGCGTTTGATTCTGCGGTTGAAAGAGGAAGGCAAGTGCATCCTGCTCACCAGTCATATCATGCAGGAAGTGGCAGCGTTGTGCGACCACCTCGTGATTATCTCTCAAGGCAATATAACCGCCAGCGGCACCGCCGACGAACTGAGACAATTGACCGGGCAAAGTGACCTCGAAGATGCTTTCGTTGCCGCGCTTGGCATGAAGGAGGAATGGGGATGATAAGAAAAATCCTTGTCGTTACACAAAAGGAAATACTCGACCATCTGCGCGATTATCGCACTGCATTGACGACGCTGCTCTGGGGACTCTTCGTGATTTCCCTGATAGGCGGGATGGCCATGCTGCTCGGCACGAACCTTCGTGAACAAATCGAAAAGCCCTTCACGCTGCGCGTCGCGGGGATGGAAAATGCCCCCAACCTGCTTTCCTTCCTGGAACAGCAAAACATCATCATCGAACCCGCTCCGCCCGACCCAAAAGCCGCCGTCAGCACAGGCGACATCCCCGTCGTTCTGATTATCCCGCCGGAATACAGTGAAGATTTCTCCAGCGGAAAGACCGCCGCCGTGCAGCTCGTCTACGACAGCACGCGCACATCCGCCGCAGTGGACAAGACACGGGTGGAGGACCTGCTCGAAGGCTATGACCGCTATATCGGGTTGTTGCGGCTGAGCGTACGCGGCGTCAGCCCGGAGGTGATTCACGTGGTACAAATCGAAAACGTTGACACCGCCACACCACAAAGCAAAGCCCTGCTTTTCTTTTCGACGCTCCCCTACTTAATCATCGCGGTCATTTTCAGCGGCGCGGCGTCCCTCATTACAGATGCGACCGCCGGCGAACGAGAACGCGAATCACTGGAGCCATTGCTCATCAACCCGCTGCCCCGCGGCTGGTTTGCCATCGGCAAGATGCTTGCCGCCATACCGTTCATAGTTCTAAATTTACTCATCACACTTTCCGCTTTTGTCATGCTGTTCCGCGTCCTGCCGCTGGGTGAAATCATAGGTGTTCGGATCGGGTTCGACGCTGGCGCATTGGCGATCATCCTACTGCTCTGCCTGCCGGTTGTTCTTCTTGCCAGCGCTGTCCAGACCCTGGTCGCCTCTTTCACCAAGACCGTCAAAGAAGCCAATACACACCTACCCTACATTGCGCTCCTCGTCTCCCTGCCTGGCGCTTTGATACCCTTCCTGCCCGTCAAGCCAGCCCTATGGATGATGTTGACGCCCATCCTGGGACAGCAAGTTCTTATGAACCAAATCCTTCGCTCGGAACCCATCTCGGCAATGAACGTCATCATCGCCTCCCTGGGGACCATCCTGTTGTCTATTATCTTCACCTTCATCGCCGTCAAATTTTATGAGAGCGAACGCATCCTCTCCAGATGAAAATCTGCACAGGAGTATTTTTTATTTCTCCTGCAAGCGCGGATTCAAGATTCGCTCGAGGGCAACGCCCAGCATGGCAAACGCCAGTGCAGTCAGCAGGAGCAGGGCAAGCGGCTCCAGCACCCAAAAACGCGACCCATAGAGTGCGCCTCGTGAAAGCCCCTGGTAAATAATGCGCCCCCACGTTGGATAATCGGATTTGATGTTGAACAACCCCAGTGTGGCTTCGAGAAAGACAAAACTCGGAATGAGCGTCACCAGTTGCGGCACAAGCACCGGAATGATGCGCGGAATGAGATAGGTAAAAATCATGCGGGAATTGCTCACACCATAAGCGCGAGCCGCTTCAATATAAGGCGCTTCTTTGACTTGTAGAAAGGCGGCACGAAACGTTTTGGCGGGTGTACCAAACACATTGAGCAGGACAATCGCGCCCAAAATCACCCAAAGATCAATGCCAAACATCGCATACGCCAGCACACTAACCGCCAGCACCGGCAGCACCATGTTCGCCTCTGTCAACCGCTGAATGAGGTCATCCGCCCAGCCGCCCAGCCACACGCCCGTGGCGGCAAGGAGCATCGCCAGCAACGTCGTCAGAAACGCCCCCGCCGACCCAACCGCCAGCGCAAACGGCATTCCCCATAATAACGGAACGAGCAAATCGCGGCGCAGGTAATCCGTTCCTGCCACGCCATACACCTGCCCCAGCAAAACCAATTCTGACCGAACATCCGCATCCCCTTCGAACAAAAGCGACTGCACCTTCAGGCGATACACTCCCCTCAACAATTGCGGCTGAACGGCGGAAGCATCAGCAAACAGGATATAAAACGACGGCGTGGTATTTACCTGACCGAAGTTGAACCACGCCGACCAGCGGGGATTTTCAGCGACCAGCTTCTTCACGTTCAGATTCTCATCCCACGAGTAATTGACGAACCGCTCGACCGAGATGGATTTCGTTTCAATCTCACGCCCATCGGGGGTAACCCAGGTCAACGAAACGAATGGACGTTTTTCGGCGTATTCGGCATCGAGATAGAGAATGGCTTCGCTGGGGAAATCTCCATAGTTGTAATCGAACGTGTAGGTAACCGTCACATCGCGCCAGCCGTTCTCGAGGACGGTTTCGCTGCGGCTGATCGATGGGTCGGCATCAGTCAGCCGCAGAACCGACAGCAGGTCGCGGCGGCGAAAGAGATTCGTCCACGCCGGCTGGGCAAGGCGCGGCACGTATGCCCGCCCGCTCAGCCGCTCGCTGTCCCACAGGCGTCCAATCTGTTCGTAAGGATACGCCGTCACTGCATAGACCGACCCCGCCACCAGCAGAAGAATAATACTCAAGCCGAACACAGCCGATGGATAGCGCCGCAATTCACGGAAGAATTGGACGACACGCCCCCACCCCAATTGGACAAACTGCCACAGCGACGCCCTCACTCTGCGGCGCGGACGCTTCGCCCTACCCGCCGCCTGTTCGCCGAACAAGGTGACTTGTTCCCCCCTCTTCCGCCACAAACTGCGCCACGAGAAACGATGACGCACACGCAAACGCTGTACAGTCTCCTCTGCTCCACCGAGATGCACGCGCGGGTCCACCAGCACGTACACAAAATCCAGCAAAAGCACCACAATCCCCAGCAAATAGGCAAAAATGACCACGATTGCCACTGCAATCAACAGTTCGCCGGGATACATGGACTCCCCCCAGAAGTTCGGCAAAGCACGGTCAATATACAAATATCCGATGCCTGGCCACTCGAAAACCACCTCCAGAGCCATCGTCATCTGCCAGAAACCCACCAGCACCAGCGAAAAACTGGTAATGATGTATGGCAGGGTGGGGCGCAGAATGTACCTTTGCATTAACTGCCGTTCCGAAAGCCCTTTGGCTTTCGCCAAATCTACATAATCTTCCTCGGAATAAATGACAAAAAACGTCCGCCAGGCAGTTACTAGTTGAAAAAGCAGGCTGAACACAATGGCAGTGACCGGCAAAACCATATGCCGAAGCACCACCGGAATGTACCCAATGGGCGTCGCCGGCGGGACGTTATCATACATGCCGCTGATGGGAAACCACCGCAACTCCACGGCAAACACCGCCACGAGCAAAATGCCAATCACCCAACTCGGCACCGACGAAAGAGGCGAAAGAAAGGAAACCAGGCGGTCGGCAAACGTCCCGTAACGGCGTGCAAGATAGAGGGAAAGAGGAATGCCAACCAAAAAGACAATCAGGTTCGCCGTGCCGACCAATAGCAGCGTGCGGGGAAAATGCTCCAGCACCGCCCCGTTGACATCGAATCCGCTGCGTGTTTGCCCATAGACCGGACGCTCTTCAAAACCTCCCAGCCGCCCCCAATTGAAGGTCAACATCTTATACGTCCAAAACAAATGCCTTTGCCAATAGGGGAGGGTCAATCCCGCTTCCTCACGCAGACTCCTCTCAAAGGCTTCGACCTCCTCCGCACTTTGCAAAAAACCACCCTCATAGAGGTAATTGCGCACGGCACGCTCGATTTGCCGCTCGAGACTCGCCTCGAATTGCGGCTGAGGAATCCCCCAACCCGGCGGCGCCGGCTGATTGGCAATTACCACCGTTGCAAACACCCCCAGAAAAACTGTCACGGCAATCTTGATGGCTTTCAAGAGCAAAAAACGCGCCGCGCTCCATAAACGTCGGATGCGAATTGAGGGAGAAAAAATGGCGGAGGTATCTTCGGTGCGGAAGGAGTTGGCAGACATTCGTGTCATTATAGCAACAAAGATTGCAGGACAAAACACACCGCGAGAGGGGTCTTGGAAACGGCAATGGCGTGGAAAAGGCTGGGAACGGCAAAGCAGGTTCAAGGTCCGCAAAGAAGCGCAAAATCCCCTCCTTCCGCCTCATGACATTAATCATTTTCTCATGTGACACAATCCACTATTGTGAGTGCGTTCACAGAATTATGATAACGACGCTTATATTCGTTTATCCGCATATAAGAAGGTAGTCATGGTCAACCCAACCCTGAAACAGGAAATCACCCAGCTCGAAGCCGACTTTTGCTTTGCGCTCTCCGACCCAACGCGGATCCTCATCCTGTATGCGTTGAGCGAAAAGCCCATGAACGTGACCGAGTTGACCAACGAACTGGGCATCCCCCAGCCCACCACCTCCCGTCATCTCAAGGTGTTGCGCGAGCGCGGGCTCGTCTACACGGAACGGCAAGGTACAGTCATCACCTATTACCTGGCAGATAACCGCATCATCCAGGCGATGGACTTGCTTCGCACCGCCATGCGCGCCCGCCTCACTCAGCAGGCAAACCTTATCAACAAAATTTCATAGGAGAATGTATGAAGAAAAGCACTTCGACGAGCTCAGTACACCGCTTCCCCGCCTGGACTTTGGGACTGATCGGCATCCTGCTTGTGATCCTCGTCCCCGTCCTTTACTTCCTCCGCACGGATGACCCTTCTGTCAACCCTGCCGACTACCTCCCCGAAAAGCCCGTTCACGTGGACCACTCGGACATCGTCAAAGGCGATTTCAAAACCGGGCAGGATGTGACCCGCGCCTGCCTCGAATGCCACGAAGATGCCGCCACACAGGTCATGGGAACCACCCATTGGACGTGGGAATCGAAAGCCTTCGATGTTGCCTGGCGCAATGAGCCGGTGACCATCGGCAAAATCAACCAGATCAACAACTTCTGCATCGGCACACAGGGCAACGAAAACAAGTGTATGTCCTGCCATGCCGGCTACGGCTGGGAGCAGGGACGCGAAGCCGCACTCTCCAACCCCGAAAACGTGGACTGCCTCGCCTGCCACGCCGACACCGGCATTTACGGCAAAGGCACCTATGGCAACCCCGCTGAAGGAGTTGACCTGCTCGCTGCGGCAAAATCCGTGCGCCTGCCCACCCGCGAAAACTGCGGCAAATGCCACTTCGACGGCGGCGGCGGCAACGGCGTCAAACACGGCGACCTCGACGAAAGCCTCTACTTCCCCTCCGAAAACAACGACGTCCACATGGGCGGCGAACTCAATATGCAATGCACCGACTGCCACTGGACGAAGGACCACCAAATCCTCGGGCGCATGTTGGCAGATAACTACACCATTGACCCCAAGGAGCAGGTCTCCTGCGAACAATGCCACGTGGACCAAAAGCACAAAGACGAGCGCATCAACACTCACCTTTCCGCCGTCGCCTGCCAGACCTGCCACATCCCTGCCATCGCACTCGAAGACCCCACCAAGGTCTATTGGGACTGGTCGCAGGCAGGTCAGGAGGGACGCACAGACGATCACTTCACCTACCTCAAAATCAAGGGTGAATTCGTCTACGACAAGAACTTCGCCCCCACCTATCTCTGGTTCAACGGCAACAACGAATACCGCTACATCCTCGGCGACAAGATTGACCCCAACGGCATCACCTACATCAACAAGCCGGCGGGCAGCATCAACGACCCCACTGCCAAAATCTTCCCCTTCAAAGTTCACGTTGCCAAACAACCTTACGACGCAGTCTATAACTACCTTCTCCAGCCCATCACCTCGGGCGAAGGCGGCTTCTGGACAGACTTCAACTGGGATCAGGCATTCCGCCTTGCCGAACCCATCACCGGGCTGAAATACAGCGGTCAATACGGTTTTGCCACCACCTACATGTACTGGCCCACCACTCACATGGTCCAGCCCGCCGAAAACGCCCTGCAATGCGACTCCTGCCACGGACCCAACGGACGCCTCGACTGGGAAGCCCTCGGCTACCCCGGCGACCCCATCGAATGGGGCGGCAGAAAATAACGCCACGGACACAACCATGAAACGAACCACTCTCATCATTGCCGGACTCCTCATCCTTACCCTCGCCATCGGACTTGGGACGGCTCTCGCCTCGCCTCAGCCTGCTCCTGCCTCACAAGCCTCTCCCATCCACCCGAACTTTCCCCTGCTCGACAAAAACGGAGAAAACGTGCTGACTTCGGGCGGAGCGGTCTCCACCATGCAAACCTGCGGGCAGTGCCACGACACCAAGTTCATCCAGTCGCACGCCTTCCACTCCGACCTCGGGCTGAGCGATTATCAGGTCACGACCGAATTCAACGCCAGCCCCGGGACCTTCGGCAAATGGGACCCGCTCACCTACCGCTACCTCTCCCAGCCCGGCGATGAGCGCCTCGACCTTTCCACCGCCGAATGGCTCATGCTCAACGGCGCGCGCGTCGTCGGCGGCGGACCCGCCGAAACCTCCCGCAGCGGGCAGCCGCTCGAATCCCTGCCCCTCAGCGCCAAAAACTACGAGACCGCCATCCTCAGCAAAAACGGCAAGACCGAAGCCTGGGACTGGAAAGCCTCCGGCACCATGGAAATGAACTGCTTCCTGTGCCATCTCGAAACGCCCAATAACGCCGCCCGCACTGCCTTCATCCGCAGCGGTTCATTCGGCAGCGCCAACACCGGCACCTTGCTCGGTCTCGGCGTGGTGGATTACGACGGCTCCACCGGCGCATGGACTTGGAATCCCGAAGCCTTCAACGAAGCCGGCGAAGTCAAATCCGAAATCCTGAAGATTCAGGACCCCACCAACGCCAACTGCGCGGCTTGTCATGGCGAAGTCCACACCGGCACAGAGCCCCTCACCTACACCGCCTGCGACCTCGATTACCCGCAAACCGCCACCACGGGGCAGGTCATCTCCGCGCAAAAAATCTCCCTCTCGGGCGTCAACCTGAGCGGTAAAAACGACCTCAACCGCTCCTGGGATATTCACGCCGAGCGCCAACTGCAATGCACCGACTGTCACTACGCGCTCAACAACCCCGCTCACGCCACCGAAGCGCAGGGCAACAACCCCGAACACCTCAAATACGACCCGCGCACTCTCGAAATCGGCGAATACCTTCAGCGCCCCGACCATAACTTTGCCCGCGGGCAAAGCGCCCAATTCAACGTCGCGCCCGAACTCAAAGGCACCATGCGCCGCTGCGACTCCTGCCACGACCCCGACAAGGGTCACGCCGACTGGCTCCCCTACGTGGACGCGCACATGGCGGCGGTCGCCTGCGAAACCTGCCACATCCCGCAGATGTACGCCCCCGCGATCCAATCCTACGACTGGACCGTCCTCACCGCTCAACGCGAACCCGTCAAAACCTGCCGCGGCGTGGAGGGCGAACCCAATCAGGTGACCTCCCTCGTCACCGGCTACCAGCCCGTCCTGCTCAACCGCAAGAACATTGACGGGAAACTTCTGCTCGCACCGTACAACCTCATCACCTCCTACTACTGGGTCTATGACGACGCCAACGGGAATCAACGCCCGGTTCGCCTCCTGGACCTGGAAACGGTCTTCTTCCAAAACGGCTCCTACGCCGCCGACATCGTTGCCGCCTTCGACGCCAACGGCGACGGCGCGCTCTCGAACGACGAACTGGTCATCAACGATGCCGCCAAGGAAGAACTCATCAAGACCAAACTTACCGCGCTCGGGCTGAACAACCCGCGCATCGAGGGACTCGTCCAGCCTTATAGCATCAACCACAACGTCACGCGCGGCGAAAACGCCGTCAACGACTGCCAAGCCTGCCACAAGGAAGGCTCGCGCATCTTCCAGCCCATCAAACTCGCCGACTACGCCCCCAACGGCACGACCCCGGTCTTCGACGCGAACAACAACGTCAACGCCAGCGGCGAGATCGTCACTGGCGCAGACGGCGCGGTGTATTACCAGCCAGTCCCCGCCAATGATGGCATGTACGTCTTCGGCTCCAGCCGCGTGAGTTGGGTGGACTGGCTCGGCGCGCTGATGTTCGCCGGCTCGCTGTTGGGCGTACTCGGTCACGGGACGATGAGATACCTCTCGGCGCGGAAACAGGCTCGAGGTCCGAAGCGAACCGAGCGGATTTACATGTATGAGCCGTACCGCCGCTTCTGGCATTGGCTCCAGACCACCTCCATCATCCTCCTGCTCTTTACCGGTCTCATCATCCACCGACCCGACATCTTTGGCGTCTTCTCGTTCCGCGGCGTGGTGATCGTGCATAACGTGCTGGCGGTTATTCTGGTGGTCAATGCCGCGCTGTCGCTGTTCTACCACCTTGCCACCGAACGCATCCGCGAGTTCATCCCGCGCCCCTACGGCTTCTTCGACGACGCCATCGTGCAGGCAAAGTACTACATCAACGGCATCTTCAAGGGCGAGCCGCATCCGTTCGAAAAACGCCCCGACAGCCGCATGAATCCCATCCAAAAAGCGACCTACTTCGTCATCCTCAACGTGCTCCTGCCGCTGCAAATCATCACCGGCGCGTTGATGTGGGGCGTCCAGCGCTGGCCCCAGATTGCCGACTGGTTCGGCGGCTTGCCGGTGCTGGCGCCGTTCCACTCGCTGGTGGCTTGGATGTTTGGAACGTTCATCCTCGTGCATGTGTACATGACCACCACCGGCGCGACCCCGCTCGAAGCCATGCGCGCCATGGTGACCGGTTGGGAAGAAGTGGAAGTGCATGAACCACATGCAGAAGAGACAGCCGAAGCAAAATTAGATAACGATGAGAAGAAGGAGAATTAATATGACAACTGCTCCTGTTACAAAGAAGAGTATTTTCAAGCGTCCCGAAAAGCCCTATGTCCACCCCTACCTGGGCGGCGTGATTTTGGGCATTGTGCTGTTCCTGGCGTTTTTCCTGACGGGCAACGGGCTGGGTTCCTCCGGCGCCACCAGCCGCATTGACGCGCTCATCGTGGACGCTATCTCCCCCTCCCACGTGGATAACAATCCCTACTTACTGAAAATGGCGGGCGGGGATAAAAATCCGCTCGATGACTGGATCGTGCCGGTCTTCTTCGGCGCCTTGCTCGGCGGTTTCGCCTCCGGCTGGCTCAATGGGCGGCTCAAGTTTACGACGACCAAAGGTCCGCACATCTCCGACCGCACGCGCTGGCTGATGGCGTTCCTCGGCGGCGTGGTGTTCCTCTACGGCGCACGCATGGCGCGCGGATGCACGTCCGGGCAGGCGCTCTCCGGCGGCGCGACGCTTTCCGCCGGCTCATGGGCAGTCATGTTCGCCATCTTCGGCGGCGCGTATGGACTGGCGTATTTCGTCAGGAAGTTGTGGAACTAAACAATTACCAATTACTACTTACCAATCACTGCGCAGTAACTGGTAATTGGTAAGGATATGGAGACATCTTATGAACTTCCCACTCCAGGTCTTCAACACAGCCGCCACGCCCCATCCGTGGTACTTCTACGCGGTGTTCGCGCTGATTGGCTTTGCCTTCGGCTTCACCCTCGAAATGTCCGGCTTCGGCGATTCGCGCAAACTCGCCGCGCAGTTTTACTTCAAGGAACTGACCGTTCTCAAAGTCATGTTCACCGCCATCGTCACCGCCATGGTACTGCTCTTTGGCGCGGTGGGACTGGGCATCCTCAACTTCAACCAGGTCTGGGTCAACCCCACCTATCTGTGGTCTGGCATCGTCGGCGGGCTGATTATGGGCGTCGGTTTCATCATCGGCGGCTTCTGCCCCACCACGTCGCTGGCTTCTGCCTCCACCGGCAAGATTGACGGCATGTTCTTCATGCTCGGCGGTTTCTTCGGCGCGGCGCTCTTCGCCGAGACCGAACCACTCTTCACCAACTGGTACAACAACGCCGGCTACTACGGACGCCTCACGCTCGACCAGGTACTTCATCTCCCGGTGGGCGTGGTGGTCTTGCTGGTCGTTCTCATGGCGCTCTTCATGTTCTGGGGCGCTGAACAGATCGAACGCATCATCGGCAAAAAGGACATGAGCCGCGAGCCCAAAATCCGCATCGTTGGCGCGGGCGTGCTCTTCGCGCTGGCGCTGGCGGTCGTCTTCATCGGTTCTCCTTCGCTCGAGGAACGCTACCAGAAACTCACCTTCACCCGCACCGAGACCATCCCGCAGTTGGAAGGTCAGCCACCCATCGTCAACACCGTCACCTACACTGCCGACGAAATGCTCGCCAACCGCCTCGTCTTCGTCTCACCGGCAGAAGCCTTCAAGGCAAAATACAACCAGGCGATGAACCCGGTCTATCTCGACGTGCGCTCCGAAGCCGACTACAACCTCTACCACATCGCCGGCGCGGTCAACGTGCCGCTGGAACGCATCGAGGAGGTCATCCCCGTTTTGCTGACCGAACCGCCCGCCAACACCGTCTTCATTCTGATGAGCAACGATGAGATTGCCGCCGTCCAGGCGTGGAAGATTCTCGTCGCCTCCAGCGTGCCAAACGTCTACATCCTCGAAGGCGGCGTCAATAACTGGATTGCCTTCTTCGGCGCGGAAGACGAGACGCTCAAAGACGTTCGTCCCGCCCCGAATCCTGCTCCCGACCAACTGGCTTACATCTTCCCTGCGGCATTGGGCAGCCGCTACGAATCCTGCGACCCCAGCCCCATCGAATACGAAGAATTGGAATTCGAAGCCAAGATTCAACTGCAGCTCAAACGCGACAAGAGCGGCGGCGGCTGCGGGTAAAAATCAGCCAGGCACATAAAGAAACACAAAGGAGTCCTCATGCCCACCCTGAGGACTCCTTTCTTCTTTCCTCTTTCCTTTCTCACTCTTCCGTAATCACAATCGTCTCGATCACATCACCCTGATAATCCGGAAACTGCTGCGGGTCGCGGCGGGTAATGCCGTTGACTACATCCATCCCTTCAATGACTTGACCGAAAATAGTGTAACCGCCGTCCAATTGCGGCGCGGGACCAAAGGTGATGAAGAACTGACTCCCGTTAGTCGGCGTCGCCGCGCCGCGGTTTGCCATTGCCAGCACGCCGGCTTTGTCGAACTTCAAATCGTTCGGCTCATACTCGAACTGATAGCCCGGACCGCCTGCGCCGGTGCCGGTCGGGTCGCCGCCCTGCGCCATGAAGCCCTCCAGCACGCGGTGAAAGGTCGTGCCGTCATAGTATCCATCCCGCGCAAGGAAGACGAAATTATTGACCGTCTTGGGCGCCTTATCGGCATAGAGTTCCGCCGTAAACTCGCCGCCCTTTGCCATCACAAAACGGGCAAAGTATTTCTTCGTCGTGTCAATCACCATCGGCGGATAGGCGGCATATTGTTTGGGACGGGCATCTCCCTGCCTTGCCGAGAGCCAAATTCCCAGCACAATGACAAGCAGGATAATCCCCGCCCCGCCGATTTGGAAATACCGCCTCCGCCGAGCCCTTCGCTCTGCCTCCAGCCGTGCTTCGAGTTTCTTCTTGTTTGCCATATCAGTCACTCCATGAAGAGGTCAATTTTCCGCATTGTAGCATACCAGCCCAATCGCTCGCAGACAGCGATAACGATATAATACAGTCATGGCAAAAAACAAACTCTTCCGCAAACACATTGCCATTCCGCAGGATCACGGGTCGTGGGTATTCATCCTCAGCCCGCTGCTCATCGGCATCTTTGCGGGACGGACTTTTACACCCGCCACGTTCAGCCTGGTCATCGCCGCCATGGCGGCGTTCATGCTCCGCCAGCCTGCCTCCACCCTCATCAAAGTCTATTCCGGGCGGCGCTCACGAGACGACCTGTCCGCCGCGCGGTTCTGGTTTCTCGTTTACGCCGTCATTGCGCTGGCGGCTCTAATCGGTCTCATCCTGAACGGCTTCGGCGACTTGCTCTACCTTGCTGCACCGGGCGTCGTCATCTTTGCCTGGCATTTGTGGCTGGTGAGCAAACGCGAGGAACGCCGGCAGGTCAACGTGGAAATCATCGCCACGGGCGTATTATCGCTCGCCGCTCCCGCCGCGTACTGGGTCGGTGTCGGTCACTATGAGCCGGCGGGCTGGTGGCTGTGGGGATTGGTCTGGTTCCAGAGCGCCGCGAGCATCGTCTATGCGTATCTCAGGCTCGAACAAAGGGAACAGGTCAAAGGTCAAGAAAGAAGCGGGATGTGGAAGCGCGGATGGCGTGCCGCGTTGTACACATCGTTCAATCTCGCTTCGGTCTTAATCCTGAGCCTGATCCACGCACTCCCCAGCCTTCTCTTTCTCCCCTACCTGATTCAATGGCTCGAAACGATGTGGGGCATCACCCATCCCGCCATCGGCTGGAAGCCGACGCGCATCGGCATTCGTCAGTTGATTGTCAGCACGCTGTGGACCGTGCTGTTCATTTTGACCTGGAGGTGACATGGACGAATTAAAATGGGAACTGTTGACCGAAGTACAGGGACGGGCAGAGGCGGAGGTTATTAAAGTGTACCTGCTCGGCAACGGCATCGAAGACGTGGAACTCTTTCAAGAGTCGGTGGGGCAACACATCTACCCGACAACGCTCGACATTCTGGGAAACGTGCAAATCTTCGTACCTAAAGTACAAGCGGCGGAGGCGCGACAACTGCTCGAGGAATATAACAACGCGGCTGATGAATCATGAACAACACCGTCATTCTGGTCACCAACAACGGCATGGGAAAGGCAGACGAAGCGCTGTCATTAACCCTGTTTGGCAAATATCTCGAACTGCTCCTGCAAAACAAACAACTACCGGCGGCGATTTGCTTCTACACCGACGGCGTGAAACTGGTCTGCGAAGGTTCGCCCGTCCTCGAACAACTCCGCGAGTTGGAGGCGATAAATGTGCGGCTGATCGTCTGCTCCACCTGCCTGAACTATTTCGGGCTGCAGGATAAAGTGCGGGTGGGCATCGTCGGCGGAATGAGCGACATCCTCGAGGCGCAACTTCGGGCAGAGAAAGTCATCACACTCTAAACAACAAAGGAACACCATGAACTTCGATCTCACAGAAGAACAAAGACTTTGGCAAAAAACTGTCCACGACTTTGTGGCAAAGGAAGTACAGCCCAAAGCCCATGAAGTGGACGTGACCGGCGAGTTCAATTGGGAGGCGGTTCGCAAAATGGGTCCGCTCGGGCTGCTGGGGTTGAGCATCCCGGAGGAATATGGTGGCGCCGGCGTGGATGCCGTCAGCGCGGCGATTGCCATCGAGGAACTGGGCTGGGGCTGCGGTTCGACCGCCCTGGCGATTGCCGCACACAACGGACTTGGCACCAGCCCCATCGTCCACTTTGGGAGCGAGGAACTCAAGAGCACCTGGCTTCCGCGCGTGGCAAGCGGCAAGCACAAACTTGCAGCGTTGGCGCTCACCGAACCGGGCGCAGGCTCCGATTTGCAGGGCGGCGTCACCACCAAAGCGGTCAAGGATGGGAACGAATGGGTCATCAACGGCGCAAAGATGTGGTGCACGAACGCTTCCATCGCCGAATACATCATCACCCTCGTTCGCACCGACCCTCGAGGCGGCTCCCGTTCCCTGAGCATGATCCTCGTCCCGACCGATACGCCGGGGCTGGTCATCGGTCCCGCTGAAAAGAAGATGGGACTGCACGGTTCCCCCACCCACGCCGTGACTTATGAAAACGTTCGCGTGCCGCTTGGCAACCTGATTGGCGAGGAAGGCAAGGGCTTGCAGCAAACGCTGGCGACGCTGGCGGGCGGGCGCATTGGCATCGGCGCGCTTTCGGTGGGGCTGGCGCAGGCGGCGTTCGAACACGCCGTCAACTACGCGCGCGAACGCAAAGCCTTTGGCAAGCCCATCGCCGAACAGCAAGCCATTCAGTGGATGCTGGCAGACGCCGCCACCGAAATCGAAGCGGCGCGCACGATGATCTATAAAGCCGCCTGGCTGAAGGAACAGGGACGCCCTTACAACAAGGAAGCCTCCATGGCGAAGATGTTCGCCACCGAAATGGCGGAACGCGTCTGCCGCAACGCCATTCAAATTCACGGCGGCTACGGCTATTCGAGCGAATACCCGGTGGAGCGCATTTACCGCGATGCGCGGCTGATGACCATCGGCGAAGGCACCAGCGAAATTCAAAGGCTGGTCATTGCGCGGCACATTTTGGCAGAAGAGTAATCAAAACGGCGGCTGGATTACCAGCCGCCGTTTGTTTCACCGCAGATAGAGTTCGTTCAACTCTTTCAGCCTGTCCGCCAGTTGCGGGGTCAGGTCCGATTCGCGCATGCGCCATTCCCAGTTGCCGCCCAGTTTGGAGGGGAAGTTCATGCGGGCTTCCGAGCCGAGACTCAAGACATCCTGCATGGGCGTAATGGCAAAGACCGCCACCGATGACCAGATGCCGCGGATCAGGTCCCAGGCAAAATCGCTTCCGTCCACGCGAAGATAGCGGCGGGCAAAATCCTTTTCGTGTTCCGGCGCGGTGCGATACCAGCCCAGCGCCGTGTCGTTGTCATGTGAGCCTGTGTACGCCACACAGTTGGGAATGTAGTTGTGAGGCAGGAAGGGATTCTTCGCGCTGTCGAAGCCGAATTGCAGGATGCGCATACCGGGCAGGTCGAAGTCGTCGCGCAGTTTCACCACATCGGGCGTGATGAGCCCCAGGTCTTCGGCAATGATGGGGAGTCTGCCATTTTTGCCTTTCAACAGTCCTTTGTTCATGGCGCGGAAGAAATCGGCGCCGGGACCTTTCACCCAGCGTCCATGCTCGGCGGTGGGCGCGCCGAATTTCACTTCCCAATAGCCGGCAAAGCCGCGAAAGTGATCCAGGCGGACAATGTCCACCAGGCTGAGTGTGGTACGGAAGCGTTCCAGCCACCAGGCGTAGCCGGTTTCTTTGTGGACCTTCCAGCGGTAGAGCGGGTTGCCCCACAGTTGACCGGTGGCGGAGAAGTAATCCGGCGGGACGCCAGCGACCACGGTGGGCAGGCTGTCTTTGCCGAGGAAAAAGAGTTCGGCGTTTGCCCAGGCGTCGGCGCTGTCGTAGGCGATGAAGATGGGAATATCGCCGATGATTTTGATGCCCCGCGCGTTGGCATAATCGCGCAGTTTATGCCACTGACGGAAGAAAAGGAATTGGTAAAAACAGTGGCGCTGGATGCGCTCGGCGTGTTCCGCCCGCGCTTTTTTGAGAGCGGCGGGCTTGCGCTTGCGTAGGTCTTCGCTCCATTCGTTCCAGGCGCCGCCGCCATGCGCCTCCTTGAGCGCCATGAACAGGGCGTAGTCGTCGAGCCAGGAGGCGTTTTGTTTGCAGAACTTTTTGTATTCCGCGTGCAAGGCGTCGGGCGCGGAGGAGAAGCGGGAAAAAGCCTTTTGCAAAAGACCAAGTTTCCAGGGGATGAGCAAGCCAAAGTCCACGCGCGAAGCGTCGAAGGCGGGCATGTCCGCAAAATCGTCTTTGGTCAATAATCCGTCTTCGATGAGCGCGTCGAAACTGATGAGGTAGGGGTTGCCTGCAAAGGCGGAAAAACATTGATAGGGCGAGTCACCGTAGCCAGTGGGACCGAGGGGAAGCACCTGCCAGAGTTTACAGCCGCTGGAGGCGAGCCAGTCCACAAAGCGATACGCCTGCGGACCGAGGTCGCCGATGCCATAGGGACCCGGCAGACTAGTGGGATGAAGAAGGATGCCGCCTGAACGCTCAAATTTCATTGGGTTGTCTCCGTGTTTGGATGAATTGTCCCGCCCGCACAGTAGTTTCAGGATAGTCGGAGGCGATGACATCGGTTCCGACCACCCCTTCGGGTTCGACCACATAGCCGGCGGGGATGATGCTGTTTTTACCGACCATTGCAATACGGATGTTGGGTTCCCTCACGCCCCAGCCGACGCGGGCGTTTTGCTCGACATGTACGCGCTTGTCGAGGACGGCGCGTTCCACCACTGCACCGCTCTCGATGACGCTGTCGGTCAGGACGATGGATTCGCGCACGACCGCCCCCGATTTGACAATCACACCCGGTGAAAGCACACTACTTTCCACATGGGCGCCTTCTTCAACGATACTGCCGTTACAGATCATGCTGGCAAAAATATCGGCTTTGCCGGAGAGGCGCACCGGTGGACGTTCTTCAGTGCGGGTATATACCACCCAGCGGCGGTCATAGAGTTTGAGGGCGGGAGAGGGTGCCAGCAGGTCGAGATGCGCCTGCCAGTAGGACTGGACAGTTCCCACATCCATCCAGTAGCCGGTGTAAGGGTAACCAAAGACCCGCGCATTGGACTGAACGAGGCGCGGAATGATGTCCTTGCCGAAATCATGGGAGGAGTTTTCGTCCTGATGGTCTTCCCACAGGATTTTATCGAGCAGTTGACGGTTGAAGAGATACACGCCCATGTTGGCAAGCGTGGAAGGAGGATTGGCAGGCTTTTCGACGAAGGAAGTGACTCTGTTTTTCTTGTCCATGGACAGGATGCCGAAACGGGACGCCTCTTCGCGCGGAACGTTGAAGACACCCATGGTCAAATCCGCCTGGTTGTCAATGTGGAAGGTAATCATCGGCTCGTAGTCCATGGTGTAGATGTGGTCGCCGGAAAGCACCAGCACCAGGTCGGGCGAACCTTGCTTGATGAAGGTGAAGTTTTGCTGGACGGCGTCGGCGGTGCCGGCGTACCAGTCGGAGTCGTTGCGGGCTTTGTAGGGAGTCAGAATTTTGACGCCGCCGGTGATGTCGCGGTTGAGGTCCCAGGGGGCGCCGGAGCCGATATGCTCGATGAGCGACTGCGGACGGTACTGCGCCAGGATCATCACGTCGAAGATGCCGGAGTTGACACAGTTGGAAAGCGTGAAGTCGATGATGCGGTATTTGCCGGCAAAGGGAACAGCCGGCTTGGTGCGCTTGGCGGTGAGGACGCTCAGCCGCGCCCCCTCTCCGCCCGCCAGGATGACGGCTCTCGTTTTCATTTTGATTCTCCGTTGACTGGTTTCCCTTCACGGATCCGGCGCGCCGGAACTGCTTCGGCAGGTATCGGTGTGGCAGCCGTTTCGATCAGCCGTTTGTACAGTTCGAGGTATTTCTGCGCCGAGCGCGTCCAAGAGAAGTCCTGCCGCATACCCGCCTTTTGAATGGCTTCCCAGCGCGCGCGGTCCGAATATGCCTGTAAGGCTCGCTTGAGGGTGTCGTTGAAGGATTTGACCTTTTTATCCACAAAGACGAATCCCGTCTCGCTGTCGGTGACGGTGTCGTGCAGTCCGCCCACCGCGCGGACGAGCGGAACGCTCCCATAACGCATGGCAATCATCTGCGAGATGCCGCACGGTTCGTAGCGCGAGGGCATGAGGAAAATATCGGAGCCGGCATAGATTTGTCGCGCCAGTTTGGCATCGAAGCGGGTTTCCACGCGCACACGGTCGGGCAAGGCTTCCTGCAATTTTTTCGCCTGGTCTTCCAGTTTGGGATTGCCTGCGCCGAGAATGACCAACTGCCACTTCTGTTTGCTGAGCATTTTCAAGCCCTTGAGGGCAATGTCAATGCCCTTGGCTTCGTCCATGCGCGAGACCATGCCAAGCAGGGGAACATCCGCCAGGACGGGCAAACCGAGTTTCTCCTGCAGGGCGGCTTTGTTCGGCTGGCGGGCAGATAAATCGTCGGCGTGGAAACGGCTGGCGATGACCGGATCCGTTTGCGGGTCGTATGAAGCGGTGTCCAGTCCGTTGAGGATGCCGTAGAGTGAATCCGTGCGGTTACGAAAGAAGTCCTGCAAGCCGCTTCCAAATTCCTCATGCAAAATCTCTTCGGCATAGGTCGGCGAGACCGCCACGATGGCGTCGGAAGCCCACAGCCCCAGCGGCATCGGCAGGACGCGTGCCCACTCCGGCAGGTCGGTATTCGCCAGAGGCAGTTCGTAACTTTCCAAAATCGCTTTGACATCGGGACCCAAAAAGGGCAGATTGTGAATGGTAATCAGCGAGGCGATGCGGCGGGTCTTGTCCTCCCAACGCCTCACCAGGTTGCCATAAACGGCAAGCGCCGTATGCCAGTCGTTGGCGTGGATGAGGTTTGGCGTCCAATGAATATGCGCCGGCAATTCCAACGCGGCAAGCGAAAAGAAGACGTACTTTTCCCCATCCAGTTTATTGTTGGAGGAATAGACTGTGCCGCTGGCGCGAATCGGATCGCCGTTGATGAAATAGACCGGCATCCCCTCCAGCGTTCCCTCGAACGCCTCCGCCTGGACCTCGGACTCGCCGCGCGGAACCGAATAGATTCCCAACGGCTTGAGTCCATCCTGCTTGACCACTGTGTGCAGCGGCAATACCAGGCGGACATCTACAATCAATTCATCGGAGGAAAGCGCGCGCAGGGCGCGGGGAAGCGTGCCTGCCACGTCGCCCAGCCCGCCCACCTTCACAAAAGGCTCGGCTTCGGCGGCAAGGAAAAGGATGTTAATGGTCTGGGGCATGTATCAATTTTACATCGAAATTCAAGAGACCCGTTGGTCATTTAAAACCGGGGAGTGTCTAGAAGGCTGGGCTAAAGAAATTTCACCACAGAGACACGGAGTCCACGGAGATTTTTCAAAGAGATTTTCTCCGTGATCTTTGTGCGCTCCGTGGTTAAATCTTTTGCAAACCCACCACTTTAGGCACTCCCCGTTGTGTTTGAAAATGGTTTTCCCATTCAAAGCGGTAGAGCCAAAAAGAAAAAAGCCTCCGCGAGGGAGGCTTTCCAGGGAGCCTGATGGGTTTCGAACCCACAACATCCACATCCACAGTGTGGCGCTCTGCCGTTGAGCTACAGGCTCCACAATCGAGCGGGCAGGATTATATCACAAGATATTTTGGATGGCATCTGCCGCCGCCTCACGCCGGACAATGACCTGTTCGCCATTGGACAGGTTTTTCACCGCCACCAGCCCCTTCTCTGCTTCGTCGGGACCGATGGTGACGACCACCTTCATCTTCATCTTGTCGGCAAACTTGAATTGCTTGGGCAGTTTTGCAGGTTCCGGGAAGACCATCACCTTCAAGCCGGCGTTACGCAGTTCGGCGCCCAGCTTGTAGGATTCCAGCCAGAGGCTTTCATCGAACACGGTCACCAGCACCTGCGCCGGGCTCGGCTCGAAAGCGGGCACCAGCCCCAATTCCTGCAAGATAATGCCGATGACCACATCCCCCATCGCAAAGCCCACGCCGGAGAGCGGCTGTCCGCCCACATCAGCGAGCAGGTTGTCGTAGCGCCCGCCGCCAAAGATGGCGCGCCGCAAAGAGCCGCTCGTCTCGAATGCCTCGAAGACCGTGCCGGTGTAATAGAGCAGACCGCGCATGATGTTCGGATCGAACTTGACATAGTCCCGCACGCCCAGCGCCTCCAGCGCGGCAAACAAACGGACGAGTTCCTCGCTCTTCTTCCACAGGTCGAAATTACCGAGGAGGCTTTTCAAACCGTCCAACTGCGATTGGGTCAAACCAAGTTCGAGGGCATAGGCGTCCCATTTGGCGGGTTCCATTTTGGTGCGGCGGTCCACCAGGTTGGATACATCGAGGCGCTTCTCCGGCGGGATGCCCAGGGCATCGAATTCGGCGTCCATCAGGCGGCGGTTGTTGACGTAGATCAGCGCCTGCTGAGGGCTGAGTCCGACCGAGCGCAGAAACGTCGCGCCGACGGCAATCAGTTCGGCATCGGCTTCCGGCGAGTTGACGCCCAGCATGTCCACATTCCACTGAAAGAATTCGCGCGCGCGTCCCTTTTGGGGCTGTTCATATCTCCAGAACGGACCGAACGACCACCAGCGCAGCGGGAAGGTCAACTCACCCTGCCGCGCCGCGACCATGCGCGCCAGACTGGGCGTCAGTTCGGGGCGGAGCGTCACCAAATCGCCGCCGCGGTCTTGAAAAGTGAACGACTGCTTCTTGACCAGTTCCTCGCCCGACTTCGCCGCATAGAGTTCAATGGACTCGATAAAGGGTCCGTCCCATTCCTGATAGCCAAAGGCTTCGGAGGCGCGGCGCACGTTTTCGTAGATGAAATTACGGAGCGCCATTTGCTCGGGGTAGAACTCGCGCGTGCCTTTGACCGGTGCAATAATCTTTTTCATGAGAACCTCATCCTATGATTTCAACTTGCGGCTGATTTTAGCATATTCATGGACTGCTCAAAATTCAATGCTTGAATTTTGAAGAGGCGTTGGTTATAATCGGGTCACTTCAACCAAGGAGAGACCTATGGAGATCAACTACCAGGAAACCAGCAACGACCTCTTGACCCGCATTCGCATTCACGAAACCTACGGCACGCGCAACATTGACCAATGGAACACTGAAGTCCTTCAACCCACCGCCAACATGAAAATTCTGGATGTCGGCTGCGGCGCAGGCAAACAATGCTTCCTTTACAGCGACTACACCAACCGCCAGGCAGACATCACCGGCACCGACTTCTCGGAAGAACTGTTGGGCAAAGCAAGGGAAAAACTTGCCGAGCGCGGCGACCCCAACGTCAAATTTGCCTTTATGGATTTCAATCAGCGCTTCCCCTACGACGACAACACCTTCGACCTCCTCTCCAGCGCCTTCGCCATTTACTACGCCTCCAACTTGGACTTTACGTTTGGTGAGGCGCACCGCGTCCTCAAACCCGGCGGACGCCTTTTCGTGACCGGTCCCCTGCCCGAAAACAAGCAGATGTTCTACGACATCATCAAGGAAGCGACGAGCAAACCCATCCCGCCCATGCCGGGTTCCTCCCGCTTCAAAGGCGAAATCTACCAGACCATCGAGCGCATCTTTGCCAAAACCGAACTGCTGACCTTCGAGAACCCCATCATCTTCCCGTCTGTCGAACCGTTCATCGAGTACGTCCGCGCCTCGCTAAGCGAGGACCGCAAACTGTGGACCTCGATGTTCAACGGCAAAGAGGAATACGAAGCCCTGATTGGCAAAATCACCGAAGTGGCTACACGCTGGTTCAACCGCGACGGCAAACTGGTCATGACCAAGGTCGTCGGCGGCATTCTCGCCACCAAGTAACCGCCAATTATCCTTCACCCACCATGAACTTCTTCGGCAAACGAGTCCTATTCCTCGGCGCGCACCCCGACGACATCGAACTGGGATGCGGCGCGCTTCTGCATCACATCGTCAACCAGACCGAAGTGCTGTGCGTCACGCTTTCGGACAATCAGAAGAACCCCGACTTGAAGAACGTCAAGCACGAGCATTATGAAGCCATGGCAGTGCTGGGCGTTCCGCGCGAGAAAATCATTCTGGGTCCGTTCACGACGCGCGTCTTTCCACACTCACGGCAGGAGATTTTGGAATACTTCCTCCAACTCCGCAAGGACTTTCAGCCCGACCTCATCTTCACCCACTCGCGGCAGGACGTTCACCAGGATCACAACACTATGACCGAGGAAGCCCTGCGTGCTTTTCGCGGCATCACCGTGCTGGGCTTCGACGTGGTCCGCTCCTCGTATGGCTTCTTCCCCCACTTTTTGGTGGAGGTGACGGAAGAGGATGTGAACAAGAAGATCGAGGCGCTCTCCAAGTACGAAACTTACCGCGACCGCTACTACTTCAACAGCGAGTTGACCCGCTCGATCATGGTGCGGCACGGCGCGCTGGCGGAGCGTCCTTTTGCAGAGGGTTTTGACATCATCCGCATCGTGGGCAAGTTCGAAGGATTAGCATAGTTCTCAAGCCAATCAGGTTCACAGGGACAGCGCCATGCAACGCTGTCCCTGTTTATTTGCGGCGGGCGTAAACTAACCGCCGCCCGTCTTCCGTGAATTGCGCGTGAGCAACTTCCACAGCCCCCACAGAATGAGCGCAGGCGGCAGGAGGATGGGCAGGATGACCACCACCAGCCAGATCAGGAAGTTGAAGATGCCCTGATACGCAATGACCACCGTGTTCCTTGCGTCGTTGAACGTCTCGCCGGGTTTCCAGGGGCGGGGCGTGGCAGTGGGTCGAGGGGTGGATGTAGGAGTGATGGTCGGGGTGGGAGTCGGCGTCAGTACCGGCAACTCAGGCTCGAGGTTGACTGTGATCGTCGAGTAGGCGGAACGGTCGGCGAGGTAATTCATGCGTCCCTTGATTTGCTCGATCTCGCCTTCGATCTCCGAGAGTTGCTGGTTGATGCGCAAGGCTTCGTCCACGGTCTTGGCGTCTTTGAGGAAGCCTTGAATACGGGCGCGTGTGGCTTCCAGGTTTTGCAGCTGCGATTGCAGGTCCACGTACTGATCCGTCACGTCTTCGCCGGAGGCGTTCTCGTCTAGCACACGGACGGCAATGTCGCGGAAGCGCTGAAGGGCGCGCTCGAACTGATCCACCGGTACACCGATGGTGATGGTGGCGTACTTCAAATTGTTGCCGTAGTAATCCTGATACCACGTGCGCGAACTGACGATATAACCACCAAGGTCGGTCACGATTTGCGTGGAACGGTCAATCGCTGTATCGGTATCCTGAACCAGCAGGCGCATATCGGCGTTCTTGATGATCTTGCGGGTGGTGTTCTGCACCACGATGCTCTCCCCCGATTCGCCTGCAATCTCATAGATGGGACCGGCGCTGCCTTCGACGGCTTTCGCCTGATCTTGTTCAGGCTGTGCCGGCGCAGGGACAGCGGCTTCGGCAGGCGCGGCAGGCATGGCAGTTGGCATGGCAGGCGCCCTCTGCTCCACAACCGAAGCCTCCGGCGTTGCAGGAGCGCCTCCACAGGCGGCAAGAACGATGACCGCCAGCGCGGTCAAAGAAAGGAACGAAACAAGGCGGGTTTTCATGGTCTCCTCCGAAATGATAGTTGACGGCGTTAATTGGGCGACGATGGAGACGTGCTAAAGGTTCCTCAAAGCATATTGAGAATAGCAATAAAGAAAACAAAATTCAATATGCAATTTTCAAAAATGGAGATAAAACAGATTTTATTTCCCCAACTTGAAAAAGCACAAAACCCTAAACGCTCTTTTCCACGATGATGACCGCCTCCTCGGACCACCCATCGGTTTGCGCTTTCAAGAGCAATTCTTTCACCCCGGCGGGATACACATTGTCATGACGGCGTAACTCTTCGAGCGGCATCCAAATCGGGATGTAAATGCCTTCTTCCGGGTTGTCGGGGTCGGCATCGGTGAACTCCTCGCCAACGCCAGTCCCAAACTCGCCGCCGATTCTCTCGACCAAAAAATAGATTTGCGTGCTGAGCTCGAAGTGAATTTCCGCCACTTTTTTCTTCACCACCACATCCACCCCTAACTCCTCCTTCGCCTCGCGGACCGCCGCCTGCTCCGGCGTCTCGCCTTCATCCACTCCCCCGCCGGGGAAGACGTAGTAATCCAGCCCGGCGCGGTGACGCTCGATCAGCGCCACTTTGCCATCCTCAACCAACACAATGCCGGCGCGTATTCGCATGAGGTTAGACACTCCCTATCGGATGCGCAAAACATGGATACATGGCTCGGATTGTAACACGCACGGCATTCCGGCAATTGCCCACAACCCAAATCGCGGGGCTAAAGATTTTTCTGCCACAGAGATCACAGAGATCTCTGAGAAAAATCTCAAAATCTCTGCGCTCTCTGTGGCTAAGCCCACGACATTGGACACTCCCCACCCTCAGCATTGCATCTTACGGACGTTATAATGTTTCAATGCCCGCCAGCCGCGACGCAATACGCGCCTACTACGACCGAAACACGAAGCTCTTCCTCGCCTTCAACCGCCGGGCAGAAAACATCCACCGCGCCTTGTGGATGGACGGCGTGCGCTCGCGCGGCGAGGCGATGAACGCCTCCAACGAACTCATCCGCGCCGAAATCGAGAATCTCGCTCCCGCCCGCGCCCGCATCGCTGACCTGGGATGCGGCGTCGGCGCGAGCCTGCTTCACATCCTCCCCCGCCTGCAAAATCCCCAGCCCGCCTGCGGGCTCACCCTCAGCCCTGTGCAGGCGCGGCTGGCGCAACAATTCGCCAAAGAGGCACACCTCGATAGCCGCATCCTCTTCATCGAAGCGGACTTCACCGCCGCGCCGCTGACAGGCGGCGTATTCGACGCCGTCTATTCGGTGGAGGCGGTCGTCCATGCGACGGAGCCGCAGAACTACTTCCGCGAGGCAAGCCGCCTGCTGCGGGAAAGCGGCAAATTGATTTTGATTGACGACTATCAGGCGAACCGTCCGCTTTCGCGCAGCGAAGACCGCTGGCTGAAAGCCTACATCGAGGGCTGGCATGTTCCGGGCGTCCTTACCGTCGAACAGGCAAGCGCCTTTGCAAGAGCCTCCCGCCTGCGGCTGACGAAAAACCAAAACCTCACCCCCCACCTGCGCCTGCGCCATCTCCCAGATGCCCTGGCGCGAACGCTTTTGCTCATCGGCAAATATCTTCCCCTTCGGCATCCCATCCTGCCGTCCATGCTGGGGAGCATGGCATTACAGCAGTGCCTTCACATGGGCGTCATCGAATATCGCCTGTTGGTCTTTGTGCGGGAATGAAAACCGTCACCCTCCTCGTCAGCGGCACGCGCGGCGATGTCGTCCCCTATATTGCGCTGGGATTGGGCTTACGCGACGCAGGCTATAACGTCCGCATTGCCGCGCCGCTGGGCTTCCGAACGCTCGTCGAAGGGAGCGGTCTCGTCTGCGCTCCCTTCGAGGGCAACCCCTCCGACCTGATGCTCGACCAAAGCGACCCGCTCACTGTGGGGCGCAATCCCCTCCGCTCCCTCGCCGCCACAAAACGCTTTCTCCAACATGCCCGCGCCCTCTACCCCCGCATGCTGCAAACCGCCATCGAAGCCTGCCGCGGCGCAGACCTGCTCCTCTACGGCTTACCCGCATTATGGGGCGCACACATCGCCGAAGGCTTGCGCATCCCCGGCGTCCGTGCCGTTCTGCAGCCCCTCGCCCCCACCCGCGAATTTTCCTCCGCCCTTTTGCCTTTCCGCTTTTCACTGGGGAAGATCGGAAACTGGCTCTCCCATTGGATTTTGATTCAGACCACCTGGCTTTCCTTCCGCTCCGAGATCAACGACGCGCGTCGGACTCACCTCAGCCTGCCTCCTGCTCACTGGCTCGACCCTGCGCTGAGACCTTTTCCTCATCACCCCCTCACCCTGAACGGATTCAGCGAACGCATCGTCCCGCGCCCCGCCGACTGGAACGAGAAGCAGGTCATCAGCGGTTACTGGCGTCTCCCCTCCCCCGCCTGGACGCCCCCGCCAGAACTCGAACGCTTCCTCGAACGCCCGCCGCAGAACACCCTTGCCATCGGCTTGGGCAGTCCGGGGACAAAAGACTTCCCCCACATCCTCCGCCTCCTCACGCAGGCGCTCGAACGTTCCGATGCACGCGCCGTGCTGACCCTCCCTGCCCGCCTTCATGCGCACATCCAATCGAGCCGCATCCTGCCCGTCGAATACGCCCCGCATGAGTGGCTCTACCCGCGCGTGCAAGCCGCCGTCCACCACGGCGGCGCAGGGACCACCTCCGCGAGTCTGCACGCCGGCATTCCCGCCGTCATTCTGCCGCTGGCGATTGACCAGTTCTTTTGGGGAGAACGAATTGACAAGATGGGAGCGGGTCCAAAGCCGATTCCCCAACGGTCGCTCAGCGCCGAAAAATTGACGGAAGCCATCCAAACGGTGCTGTGGGACAAGTCCATGCGGGAGAGGGCAAAAAGCATCAGTGCGGCATTAGGCTTGGAGGACGGTGTTCAGGCGGCGGTGAGGGCGATGCGGAGAGTCGGATAGCGCAAGGCGTATTTGAGAGTCAATCACTGATGTTACGCACACCGTCCCGAAGGTTTGGCTGGAAAATAGGCATAATTTGGGAGAACCTTCGGGACGTTTCGCGGAAGGTGAGTCAGTCAGAAGCGAAGCCAATGGTTGCAACGGCAAAGGCGGCGAGCGCCAGAACACTTCCCAAAAAGTAAGGCGCGGAAAAGGCAATGAGTTCGAACGTCACGCCTGCCAGCGTGGGACCGAAGATGTTGGTTAGGCTGAGGAGGGTTTGCGTGCCGCCGAGCAGACGTCCCTGTTCGTGGTCGGAAACGCGCAGAGAGAGCAGGGCGGTGAGCGAAGGAATGCTGAAGCCTGTGCCAAGCGCAACCACAGCCACAGCGGGGAAGAGCGTCCACGCGGCGGGGGCGAGCGCCATCCCTGCCAAGCCAGCCGCCATGCACGCCAGCCCAAACAGAGCAAGGAAGCGTTCGCCAAGGCGCGGCTGTAAGCGGCTGAACAGGTATCCTTGCACGAAGATGCCCCACACACCGACGTAAAGGTAGAAGTAACTGTTCTGCGCGGGCGTCCAGCCAAAACGCTGATTGGAGTAGAGCGGGAAGTTGGTCTGCAAGCCCGCAAAGGCAAGGTTGAGAAGAAAGAGGGCGGCGAGAAATTTTTGGATGTTCCTCCGCAGGAAGATGCTTTTGAACTGCGCCGTCCAACTGAAGACCAGCGAAAGCGATGCGGCGCGCCGTTCGGGCGGCAGGGATTCGGGGAGGAAAAACAATCCGAAGACGGTGTTGGCAAAGGCGAGGAAAGAAGCGGTGAAAGCAGGGACGGAGAGTCCGTATCCGCTCAGGAGTCCGCCGAGGGCGGGTCCTGCCATCAGTCCCAATCCAAACGCCACGCCTGCCAGGCTCATGCCGCGCGAGCGGGTCTCGGCGGTGGTCGAGTCGGCGATGTAGGCGTGGGCAAGGGTGAGGTTCGAGCCGGTCAGCCCGTCGAGGAACACCGCCAGGAAGATGACGAACAGGGAATTTGCCAGCCCAAGCAGAAGATAGGAGAGAGATGTACCAAAGAGGCAAATCAGCAAAATCGGTTTGCGCCCGTAACGGTCGGAGAGTGCGCCGAGGACGGGACCCGAAACAAGCTGCACCGCCGAATAGACGGACATCAACCCGCCGGCGATTGCCGCGCCGCCATCCTGCGCCTGCACGTAGAATGGCAAAAGCGGCAGCATGACGCCGTAGCCGAGCAGGTCAACGAATATCGAGAAGAGAAGGAGGAAAAGGGAGGGCGGCAAGGATGGGTGGAAAGTGGAAAGTGGGGAGTAAAAGCGGGGAATGACGCGGGCGTGATTCTATCACCCTATTGACTTTCTCTTTGAGAAGTTGTAACGCGATACATTGTCAACGGCTGCAGAAGGGCGCAAATGACGTAGCAAAAATATCCTTGCGGGCAAAAAGTGCGGAGGTCATATCTCCGCACTTTGCTTCAGGTTTGCCCAGCAAGTCAAAAACTTGCTCTACGCTTTCGGCTATTTCGAATTAACGTTATATTGGCACCTTATCCCCTGTTCGCAGCGACTCCACCGCCGCAAACGAGGCTTGGGTCACGCCGATGAGCTGCTCGTAGGGAATGGGCGGTTCGCCGCCCTCACGGATGGCTTTGACGAACGCTTTCCATTCGTTGACGTGTCCCTTATCCTGCGCGCCTCTTTGCTCTTTCTTCTTTCCATCTTTTACGACTTGTAACGAAACAAAATCATCCAAGACCGCGACCATCCCGCCGCAGAACAACTCGACGCGCTCCTTGGGGAAGGACTTGTCGCCGTTGGCGAGGTAGTCCACCACCCCAATCGAGCCGTCGGGGAAGGCGAAGGTCATCGAGACGTTGTCTTCGCGGTATTTGCCGCCGTCGGGCAGGGCGTGAGCGCTGACGGAGACCGGCGCCGCGCCGACGAGGAACGTGACAAAGTCAATGAAATGACACGCTTCGCCGATGATGCGTCCGCCGCCGGTTTGGGGATCGTGGGTCCAGTGGCTGGAGGGAAGATAACCGGCGTTTACGCGGTAGTGGACGTAGAGAGGCTCTGTGCGAGGAAAGAGGAAAGAGGAAAGATTCTGGGCAAGGGGAGCGAAGCGGCGGTTGAAACCAGTCATCAGTAAACAGTTATCAGTTTTCAGTAACTGCTTACTGATCACTGATAACTGATCACTGGTAATTGCCAGCGGCTTTTCCACAAACACATGCTTGCCTGCCTTGAGCGCTTTGACCACCAGGTCGGCGTGGGAATCGTGGCGGGTGAGAATCGCAACAGTGTTGATGTTGGGGTCGTTGAGAATTTCGTCATCGGAGGAGGAGGCGTATTGGAAGCCGAATTTCTTCCCGGCATGTTGGGCATGAAGACCGCCGGAGGAGGCAATGCCGATGAGGGAAACATTGCCGGCTTTTTTGACGGCGGGAAGCAGGACAGCGTTTGCAAAGAGACCGGCGCCGAGAACACCCAGATTTACGATTGGCGATTTGCGATTTGTGATTTGCGATTGACGATTAGCGGTGACAGTAAATTCAATCCTTCTTTCCTCTTGCCTCTTTCCTTTCGGGTATGTCAGCACCACGCCCAAAAAGGGTTCTTTCTTCTTGCCGGTAATCACCTCATACGCCGCTGCCGCCTGTTCGATGGGGAAGCGGTGCGTGATGAGCGGCTGGACGTTCAATTTGCCGCTTGCCATGAGGTCGAGCACAGCCTGGAAATTCCTCCCCTCCGTCCAGCGCACGTAACCAATGGGGTAATCCACGCCGTTTTCCTCATAGGAGGGATCGTAGCGTCCGGGTCCGTAGGAGCGTGAGTTGATGAAGGAAAGTTCCTTTTCGTAATACACCTTGCGGGGGAAGGTCAGCCCCACTGCGCCGGTGGCGACGACGCGCGCCCGGTCACGGGCAATGACGCCCGCCAGTTCCACCGGGTCATTGGATTTGGTGTCGGCGCAGATGAGCACAGCGTCGAATCCGCGGTGGGAGGCGTCGCCCTGAGCGTGGCGAAGGGTGAAGGCTTGGGCGGCATCTACGGCGTTTTCGCGGGAGACCGCTTCCAGTCCAAGAGAGGAGGCGAGTTTAATGCGGGCGGGGTCAATGTCTATGCCAAGGACACGGCAGCCGGCGGCGGTCGCAATCTGTGCGGCAAGCAGTCCCAGCAATCCCATGCCGATGACGGCGACCGTTTCGCCCAGCTGCGGTTCGGCAAGGCGGAATCCGTGCATGGCGATGGCGCCCAGCGTGGTGAAGGCGGCGGATTCGAAATCCACGTTTTTGGGGAGGGGGGTGATGAGATTGCGCGGCACGACGTTGTATTCGGCATGGACGGCGTAATTTAGCCCGGCACACGCCACCCGCTGACCGACTTTGAAGCCCTGCATGTTTTTCCCAAGCGCAACGATGACGCCGGCGGAGGAGTAACCCAGCGGCATGGGCTGGTCGAGGCGGTTGAAGGCGGCTTGCAGGGTGGGGACCACGCCCTCGCGTTTGGCTTTATCGAGGACTTGTTTGACGAGGTCGGGGCGGGAACGCGCCTTGCCGACCAGACTTTTTTCGGCAAACTCGACAATCATGCGCTCGGTTCCCGCCGAGACCAGGCTTGCCTGCACCCGAATCAGCGCCTGCCCCTCCCGAGGCGCGGGTATGGGGACTTCTTCCACAGTGGTTTTTCCGTTTTTGATGTTTTGGAGGAGTTGTTTCATAGTGAAAATCTGAAAGAAAAGTTTCGACCAGTATACCCGAATTCGACCCTTTACCTTCCGCACGCTCTTGCAAAGAGCGGCGAAATGGATAGGTTAACCTTTTTACCACAGAGACCACAGAGCCTTCTGAGAAAAATTCGTAACTGTTCAGCGGGGCTGAAGCCGCCTGCTCCGTTCGTGGAAGTCCTTCGGACTGGCGGCGCGAGTCGGATTAATCCGACTTTCATGTACTGAGGCAGAAACAGGGCGCAAAGCCGCATGGTTGAATAGTTACAAAAATTCAAACTCTCTGCGCACTCTGTGGCATAACCCGCGACGCAACGATTTTTACGCAAAAATCTTGCCTCGCAATGAAATTGTAACTATAATGTTTGTACACTTTGGGTTGCCTTGCGGCATACCTTATTGATGGTTCAACCGGCTCACAAAAGCCGGCACATAGGAGAGGAGGTTCCGCGAACAGATGACTCTCAATCCGAATCATGTTTTGCTTACCCCAAAACCCTCATCAATAAGGAGAAAATCTCATGGCTCTCGGTGGTTACGCTGATAAAGTCGCCTGGGTGGATCTCACCACAGGCAAAACGGAATTCAAGCCCATTCCGGAAGAATATAAACGTAAGTACATCGGCGGACGCGGCGTTGGGGTGCGGTTTGTGTTCGACAACGGTCCACAGGTGGACCCGCTTTCACCGGATAACATCCTATGCTTCATGAACGGACCGCTGACCGGCTCCGAAGCCAACATGAGCGGGCGCATGGCAATCGTGACCAAATCGCCTCTCACCGGAACGGTTACCGACTCTCACCATGGGGGCTGGTCTGCCGCCCGTCTGCGCTGGGCTGGCTACGACGGGCTGGTCTTCAAAGGCAAAGCACCCAAACCGACCTATGTGTACATCCACGACGGTCAATTCGAACTGCTGGACGCATCCGAAGTATGGGGCAAAGGCGTTCACGACACGGTCAAATACTTCCGCGAAAAATACGGCGAAAAAGACCTGACGGTCATCTCGATTGGTCCCGCGGGCGAGAACCTGGTCAAATTTGCCTGCTGGGTCAACGAAGATGACCGCGCCAGCGGACGCGGCGGCACCGGCTGTGTGGGCGGCTCGAAGAACCTGAAAGCCATCGTCATCAAAGCCGAAAAGACCCTCACCAAAGCCGCCGACCGCGACGCCTGGAAAACCGCCCACGAGCGCGCCCTGAAAGGCATCATGGCGGAAGAGAACATCACCAGCCCGCGCAAGGGCGGTCTCTCCGTCTATGGCACCAACGTGCTGATGAATATCACCAACTCCATCGGCGCTCTCCCCACCAAAAACAGCATGTACACTTCCTTCGGCAGCAACGCCGAAACCATCGCCGGCGAATGGGTCAACGCCAACATCCTCGTAGACAACCCCACCTGTCACGCCTGCCCCGTTGCCTGCAAGAAGGAAGTCGAAATCAAGGACGGACCGTATGCCGGTCTGCGCATGGAATCGGTCGAATACGAACCCGCCTGGTCGGTCGGCGCAAACTGCGGCAACGCCGACGCCCGCCTCGTCGCCAAGATGATTGACCTGTGCAACGACTTCGGCATGGACGCCATCGAAACCGGTCACCCGCTCTCCGTTTGGATGGAAGCGACTGAACGCGGCTACACCAACGGCTCCGGTAAACTCGCCTGGGGCGATCCCGAAGGCATGACCAAAGCCGTCGAAATGATTGCCAAACGCCAGGGCTTTGGCGCCATCCTCGCCGAAGGCGCAAACGCCGTCGCTAAACACTTCGGTCATCCCGAACTCGCCATGACCGTCAAAGGGCAGGGCATCCCCGCCTACGACCCGCGCGGACTCAAAGGCATGGGCATCGCCTACGCCACATCCAACCGCGGCGCCTGCCACCTGCGCGCCTACACTCCCGCTGCCGAACTCGGCGTCATGCCCTACAACTCCCTCAAAGTGGACCCGCTCGAATGGAAGGGCAAGGGCGAACTCGTCGCCATCTTCCAAAACGTCCACGCCTTCTCCGACAGCATGGACCTGTGCAAATTCTCCGCTTTCGCCATGGGCGCCGAAGAATACGCCCAGCAATACTCCGCCATGGTGGGCGTCCCCTTCACCGCCGACGACGTACTGAAGACCGGCGAACGCATCTACAACCTCGAACGCTACTACAACAACCTGGCTGGCTTCCGCGAAGGCTCCGACTACCTGCCCAAGCGCTTCCTCGAGGAACCCTCCGACCAGCCCGGCTCGAAGGGTCACGTTTGCGAACTCGACAAGATGCTCGAGGAATACTACAAAGTGCGCGGCTGGGTCAACGGCGTGGTGCCGGAATCCAAACTCAAGGAACTGGAGATCATTTAAGCATCGGACACGTTCTCTAACGTATCTGCCAACGGAAAGCGGCGTGGACGCAAGGACACGCCGCTTTCATTTTCGCTTCATTTCGGACCTCGAGCCTGCTCCGGTTTTTCCCAAGCCTTTTCACCCCTCCGACTTCTTCTCCAATTACCATCCCTACCCTACGCCCCCGCCCGCAGGGTTTTCTTCCCGAACCGCGCCAGGAAGTCCTCCGCCAGATGATCCTCAATCTCAATCGTCAGGCGCGTCTGTCCGACCGCGAGCGAACCCAAGCGAAAGGGTTCCATCCGCTCCAGGGTCACGCTCCATCCCTCCGCGCGGATGGTATTCTCGCCGTCCGGCGACCCTCCCATCTCCTGCAAATATTCCTTCAGCAAAAACAGAGGAATGCCGCGGATTTCGCGGACGAGGGTTTGCATCAGCCGCCGCCCACTGGAGGGAAGATGTCTATCTTATCGTCCGCTTGGAGAACGGTATCGAATTTCTCAGGCAGGTATACTGCCTCCCGCCCGTTGATGAAAAACTTCATATGCGGCAGGAAATTGCCGTTTTCATCCAACAGTTCCCGGCGCATGGCGGGGTATGCTTCCACAAACTTATGCACCAGTTGAATGGCGGTTGTCCCTGGCGGCAGGCTTAACTCGACAGTCTTCTTGCCGACAATCGGACGCAGGGTGGCATAAAAATTGACCTGCATAACCATCTCTTCCATTTTCGGCTGCCTCCAAATTCTCCATGCGATAAGTAATCAACCGGTCGTAATTTTTTTAGAAACTCCTGCGCGTACTCGGCGTAGGGGAACGCCGAGTACGCGCACAGTCTGGTTCGACTGGCTGCTTATTTGCAAGAACACCTTTGGCGTCCATATTTTACCCCGTGAGGGTTGATTTCATGGAATGCAACCAAAACAAAAAAGCCCTGCCGCAAAGCATGGCGCGGTCGAACAGTAAGTACGTACACACAATCACGGACACTGGATGATCCCCTGCGCCCACAGACATCCGCCGCAGACCGGGAAGGTGGTGTTGCCGAGGCAGTCCTCCTCGTTGGTCTCGGAGAGGTCACAGCCGCCGCAGAAAGTGCAGGGAGCGAAGACAAAGTTATGCAGGCGCTCGCGGTAGGCAACATAACCCGGCTCCAGCCAAATCTCCTGCAAAGACTTTTCCCGCACGTTGCCGATGACGTGTTTTTTCGAGAGGCGCGGTTTGCCGTGCAGGTAACTCATGTGCGTATGCATCAGGGGCCAGCACGGACTCACGTCCCCCGTCCAGGCGATGGACATGGTGCCGCTCTCGACGAAGTTGCACACGTCGTTGGCGCCGCCCCAGTTGTTGCCCGCATAACTGATGTTCAAGCCGCTGTTGAAGACCTCGAAAATGGCGTCGCGGGTGGTTTCGTCGAAGTCCATTTTGGGCAGGCTCAGGCGGGGAAGATGCGGAGCGTTCATGTAGGCGATGTCGTGAGTGACGCGGTTATAAAGCCGGTCTGCCTGCATGTCTTCGGTGGCGGGTTGAAGGTTACTGACCGAGAAATATTTGGCGCGCAGGGATTTTCCGATCTGGATGACTTTGGGCAGATCGGCAATGTTACGCCGCATGGCTACAAAAGCGATGCCGATTTCAGGCTTGGGATAATGTCCCGGCGGGCGCATTTTGACAAACCGCTCCAGATTGGCAATGATGTTCGGCAGTTCCGCGCCGAGGCGGATATCGGCAAAGCCCTCGGGCGTCGCGCCATCCATCGAAACCCACAAGATGTCCAAACCTGCATCTATGAGTTCGCGGGACTTTTTCTCGGTCAGGATGGTGCCGTTGGTGATGAGCTCGACTTTGACCCCTAACTCACGTTTGATGCGCCGAATCCATTCGATGGTCTTCTGATGGAACAACGGCTCGCCGATGCCGCCAAAATACACGCTTGGGATGGGGTCGAGTTCCTTCAAGCCGGCAAAGATGCGCTCGAAGGTTTCTTCGGTCATGCGTCCGATGGGCTGTTCCCAGGCATTGCGGAAGCAGGTGATGCAGTCGAGGTTGCAGGCGACGGTCGGCTCGATATAGACCTTGGTGAGGTGAGTCACCGGGCGGTGCATACGGATAAAGTTATGCCCTTCGTCGAGGCGGACTTTCGCGCCGGGAGTCAGCCCATATTGGCGGGCAACTTCGGGCGGGATGATGAGGCGTCCGTTTTCATCCACCTCCGCCCAGGCGGTCGTCGGTTTTGTGGATACAGGTATCATACGCGCTCCTTGCCTACGGCGTAATTAACTCACCTTACGCAGTTTTCTCGTAGCGCGACACATTGTCCCCGAATGGGGGTTCATGTCGCCTGAAAACACGAGATTCCCTTCGGCAGGGTTTCGACAGGCTCAACCTGCCAGCTCAGGCAAGAATCTCGCGCTACCGCGTAAAGTGACTAATTAATACCAATCATATCTATTTTTGCGCGGAGTTCACGTGACAAAAGTCGCAGTTCCGAAGGATAAATTACCCCAGTGAGGGTGATATAACTGATGTTACGCACCGTCCCGAAGGTTTGGCTGGAAAATAGGCGCAATTTGCGAGAACCTTCGGGACGTTTCGCGTAAGGTGAGTGATATAATTTTGAAAATTGTGAAAGAAGGAGCAACTTCGTGGCTGATACGCGCATACAAAAATTTGCGAAAATTCTGGTGGAACATTCCGCCCGCATTGTGCCGGGCGACCGTGTGTTGATTGAAGCGACAACTGCCGCCGAACCGCTCGTCCGGGAGTTGTTCGTTCAAATTCTGGAAAAGGGCGGGCATCCGCATCCCTTGATTTCATTCCCCGGTCAGGAGGAAAGTTTTCTCCTGCATGCCAATGACGCGCAGTTGGAATTCGTGCCGACCTTCATGAAACTGGCGTATGACCAGTTCGAGAGCCGCATCCGCATTCATTCTTCGACCAACACGCGCGGACTGACAAACATTCCGTCCGCCAAACTGCAAAAGCGCAGCAAAACCACCGGCATCATCACCGAGACGCAGATGCGGCGCGGGGCGGAGGGCGCCTTCAAATGGGTCACCACCCTTTACCCCACCAATGCCTACGCCCAAGAAGCAGGCATGAGCCTGCAAGAGTATGAGGACTTTGTCTTCAACGCCGTGCATGCCCATGAGGAAGACCCAATTGCCTACTGGAAAAGCACGGCGGCGCGTCAGCAAAAAGCGATTGACTTTCTGGCAGATAAGGACATCGTCACCTTGCGCGGTCCAAACGTGGACCTTTCGCTTTCCATCAAGGGGCGCAAGTTCATGAACTCGACCGGCGTGTATAACATGCCCGACGGAGAAATCTTCACCGGTCCCGTCGAAGATTCGGTCAACGGTTGGGTAAAGTTCACTTACCCCGCCATCTACAACGGCGTGGCGGTGGAAGGCGCAGAGTTGATCTTCAACCGTGGGCGCGTGGAACAAGCCAAAGCCGACAAGAACGAAGACTACCTGATCAAAATGCTCGAATCGGACAGCGGCGCGCGGTATCTGGGTGAGTTTGCCATCGGCACCAACTTCGACATCAACCGCTTTACCGGCAACATCCTCTTCGATGAAAAAATCGGAGGAACGTTCCACATGGCGCTCGGCGCAGGCTACCCGGAAACGGGTTCACACAACAAGTCTGCCATTCACTGGGACATGATCTGCGACCTGCGCACCGACTCGGAGATTTATGTGGACGGCGAGTTGTTTTACAAGAATGGGGAGTTTGTGTTTTAGTAAAGCGTGGCAAGCAGGCAAGTAGGCGAGTAGACAAGTAGACAAGTAAACAAGTAGACAAGTGAAAAGCCTCCCAATTCGGAAGACTCTTTTGTATGTCTACCTGTCTACCTGTCTACCTGTGTACCTGTAGACCCATATACTTCCCCTAATATATCCCCACCGAACCATCCACCCTGCGCGCATACTCGTCAATGCCGCCGCGCACGTTGAAGACGTTCTTCCATCCCTGAGCAACAAGCCACATCGTGACTTGCATACTGCGGCTGCCGTGGTGGCACATGACGTAAATGACCGCATCTTGCGAACGAGCGGCTTCGGAGAGCGCGTTGACCCCTTCCCGCGCCAGACGGCTCAACGGCGTGACCTCGAGCCGGGCGTCCGCCAATTTGGCGTAATTCAACTCCGAGAGTTCACGCACATCGAGCAGGATGAAGCGTTCGTCGGATTGCAGTTTTTCGGAGAGTTGCGTCACGGTAATTTCGGGGAACATCTTCACTCACTCAAAGTTATTCACTCACCTTACGCAGAACGTCCCGAAGGTTCTCTGAGAAGGACCTTGTTAAGCGCTAAAACCTTCGGGACGGTGCGTAACATCACTTATTCAAGCGCCTTCGAATACAACTTTTCCACGTATTCCTTCACCATGCGGCGCGTGGAAAACTGCGGCGTGACGGTCTTGATGGATTCCTTCATCCGTTCCACCCATCCGAGCGGGATGTTGTTGATGTCGCGGTCATAGTACAGCGGAATGATCTCGTTTTCGAGTTTGCTGTACAGGTCCTGCGCGTCCATGGCATCTTGTGTGTCCTGCGAATCCATCTGCTTGTCTTCGCCTATGGACCAGCCATTCTTTCCGTTGTATGCCTCGCGCCACCAGCCATCCAGCACGGAGAAATTCAACACGCCGTTCAGTCCCGCCTTCATGCCGGAAGTGCCGCTGGCTTCCATGGGACGGCGCGGCGTATTCAGCCATACATCCACACCCTGGACGAGGTACCGCGCCAAGTTCATATCGTAATCCTCGACGAAGACCAGCCGTCCGCCCGTCTCGGCGCGTTTGACGGTGCGGTAAATCTTCTGAATCAATTGTTTACCCGGCTCATCGGCGGGATGCGCCTTGCCGGCAAAGACAATCTGCACGGGCATATTCGGGCGGTTGATGATGTGCAGCAGGCGTTCCACGTCCGAAAGAATCAGGCTGGCGCGTTTGTAGGTGGCAAAGCGGCGGGCAAAACCGATGGTCAGCATGTAGGGGTTGAGCAAAACTCCCGCCGAAACGACCTGCACGGGGTGAAAGCCGCCCACAATCCAGCGGTCACGGACGCGCTCGCGCAGGTAGAAATTCAATTTGCGCTTGAGGTGTTGGTGCACTTCCCACAGCGCCTGAGGGGGAAGCGTATCCAGTTTATCCCACAGTTCCGGGTCATCCAGCCGCTCCATCCAGCCTGCGCCAAAGTGCAGGTCGAGCAGCAGGCGCAGGCGGCGCGCCATCCAGTTGGCGGTGTGAACGCCGTTGGTGATGTAGGTGATTGGCACATCGTCCACGCGGCGGTCTTTCCAGAGGAAGTGCCACATCTCGCGTGAGACGCGCCCATGCAGTTCGGAAACGGCGTTCCGCCCCTCGGAAAAGCGCAAGGCGAGGATGCCCATGCTGAAGGTCTGCCCGTGCGGCTGGTCGTGGCGCGCCAGGTCGTAGAATTGTTCCTGCGTCAACCCCAGTTGATGCCAGATCGCAGCCAGGTATTTATCAATCAGCCAGAGCGGGAATTCGTCGTTGCCCGCAGGGACGGGCGTGTGCGTGGTGAAGATATTTTGTCCGCGCGTTTTTTGGATGGCGGCTTCGAACGTTTCACCCTTCGCCACCCGTTCGCGGGCGCGTTCGAGCGTCAGAAAGGCGGCGTGACCTTCGTTCATGTGCCAGACCGCCGGATCAATCCCCACCGCCCGCAACATGCGCACGCCGCCGATGCCGAGCAGGACTTCCTGCATGATGCGGCGGTCCAGGTCAGACCAATAGAGGCGGGCAGTCAACAGGCGGTCGAACTCGGAATTGCCTTCCACGTTTGAATCCAGCAGGTAGAGGGGAACGCGTCCCACACGCACTTCCCAGACCTGTAAGGCAACAGCACGGTCGGGAAATTCCACAGAGACGGAAAGCGGTTTGCCATTTTCCACCACCAGATTGACGGGCAGGTCATCGAATTTCAGCGGGTTGTTCAATGCCTCTTGCCAGCCGTCCTCGCTGATGCGCTGGGAGAAGTATCCCTGCGCGTACATGAAGCCCACGCCCACCAGCGGCAGCCCCAGGTCGCTTGCCTCTTTCAGGTGGTCGCCTGCCAGTACGCCAAGCCCTCCCGAGTAAATCGGGAGGGTTTCGTGGAGACCAAATTCCATGGAGAAATAAGCAATGGGATGTGAGGCAAGTTTCGGCTGAGTCCGATGCGCCCAGGTATCCTGCTGGTTCATGTAGGCGTCGAAGTCTGTAAAGACGCGCTTGTACGAGTCCATGTAATCCTTGTCTTTGAGGACTTCGTTCAAACGGGCGCGTTTGATTTCGCGCAGCATACGGATGGGGTTGTGGTGGAGGCGCTCCCACATATCGCGGTCCAGTTGCGAAAATAAACGCGCGGCTTCGGGCTGCCACGTCCACCACAGGTTGTAGGCAAGTTCGCCAAGGCGAATGAGTTTTTTGGGAAGGTCAAAAGAGGGAAGTTGAGTGCGAAAAGTATCCATAGGCGCATAATGATACCCCAATTTTTTATTTGGATTAGAATTGATTCATGACAACCGTACAACTATTCGTGACCTGCCTCGTCGATTCGTTCTACCCGCAAACGGGTGAGGCGGTTGTGAGCATTCTCCGCCGCCTCGGCATAGACGTAGACTTTCCGCCCGACCAAACCTGCTGCGGACAGCCGAACTTCAACGCGGGGTTGTGGGCAGAAGCACGACCCATCGCAGAACACACAATTCGCACATTCGAGAAAACCACAGGCGACATCGTTATTCCCTCGGGCTCCTGCGCGCACATGATGAAGCATGGGTATCTGGAATTATTTGCCGATGATCCCGCCTGGCTTCCACGCGCACAGAGGCTGGCGGCGCGGGTGTACGAATTCACCGAATACGTCGTGGACAAACTCGGCGTGACCGACCTCGGCGCGCGCTGGGACGGCTTGCTCACCTATCATCCATCCTGTCACACCCTGCGCGGCATGAGCATTGACCGTCAGCCCCGCGCCCTGCTGGCAAACGTGAGAGGCGCAACAGTGGTGGAACTGCCTCATGCGGAGGAGTGCTGCGGCTTCGGCGGCATCTTCTCGATGGAGCATCCCGAACTTTCGGCGGAATGGCTGAAACGAAAGATTGGCAATCTGGAGGCAACCCAATCGCCCACGCTGGTGGTGGCAGATTCGGGCTGTCGGTTACACATCGCCGGCGGATTGCACCGGCAAAAGAAATCGCAGAGAGTGGTACATATTGCGGAAGTGCTGGCGGGGGGTGAGTGGTGAGTAGTAATCAGTGAATAAGTCATCAGTGATCAGTGAACAGTGAACAGTAAGCGGTAGAGAGTGAGGAAGTGAGCAGTGGACAGGAAACAGTTTCGGGCGCGGATCCGCAAATCGTTGTCGAATGAGGCGCTTCAGGCGGCGCTGGACGCCAACGCCGAACGCCGCATCACCGGGCGGGTCAACGCCTTCGCCTCCCTGCCCGATTGGCGTGAACGCCGCCGGCAGGCGCATGCCGTCCGCGCGGAGGTCATCGAGCATCTCGAGGGGTATCTCGAACAGTTTGTCGAAAACGCCACTCGCAACGGAATCATCGTCCATCGCGCGCAGAACTCAAACGAAGCAATACAGATTGTGTTGGACATTGCCAGGTCTTTACCGCCAAGGCGCGAAGAACGCCAAGTGAACAAAGAGGAAATCAGCGCTCGTCCGCGTTCATCTGGGTTTCCCAACCTGCTTTTCGCCAAATCCAAAAGCATGGTTTCCGAGGAGATCAACCTCAACCATGCCCTCGAAGCGCAGGGGATGCGCGTCGTCGAGACCGACCTGGGCGAATACATCGTTCAACTGCGAAACGAGAGACCCAGTCACATCATCACACCCGCCGTGCATCTGCGCCGCCATGAGGTCGGTCAACTCTTTCACGAGAAACTCGGCGTCCCCTACACCGACGATATCCCCACCATGACGAACACCGCCCGCAAAGTTCTACGGGAGGTCTTTCTCACCGCCGACGTGGGCGTGAGCGGCGTCAACTTCGGCGTCGCGGAGACGGGCGGAATCTGCCTCGTCACCAACGAGGGCAACGGGCGCATGGTCACCAGCCTGCCGCCGATTCACATCGCACTGATGGGCATGGAGCGCCTCGTCCGCACCCTCGATGACCTCGCGCTCATGCTTTCGCTCCTGCCCCGCTCCGCCACCGGGCAAAAACTCAGCGTTTATACCCAAATCATCCACCAGCCTCTGCCAGGTCAACAGCGTCACATTATCCTGCTCGACAACGGACGCTCGCGCCTGCGTCAGTCGCCGCTCCGCGAGTCGCTTTACTGCATCCGCTGCGGCGCGTGCCTCAACGCCTGCCCGGTCTTCCGCGAAATCGGCGGTCACGCCTACGACAGTGTCTATCCGGGTCCCATCGGTTCGGTCATTTCGGCGGGGCTGTTCGGCAGCGAGTTCGTCCCGCTGGCGCAAGCCTCGTCGCTGTGCGGTGCGTGCAAGGAGGCTTGCCCGGTGGATATTGACCTGCCGAAACTGCTGGTGAGAGTGAGGGCGGGGGGTACAACAGTGAATAGTGAGCAGTTATCAGTAAACAGTAAGTTATCAGTGAGCAGTAATCAGTTGTCGGTGGGCGGCGGGGGATTATCGCGGATGAGCCGGCTTTTTCTGAAGACGTACAGCCGCATCGCGACTCACTCGAGGCTGTTTGCCCTCTCTCAAAAATTTGCCTCGCTGGGAACGTTTCTCCTCTCCCCTTTCAGCGGCTACGTCCGCCTGCCGGCGTTTACCGGCTGGGGCTACAGCAAGGATTTACCGAGGTTCGCCGGGAAGACATTCCGGGAAAGGTGGGAGGGCAAACAGGTAAACAAGTACACAGGGAAACAGGTAAATAGTGAAGCAGCACGCATAGAAGTCTCTTCGGTTACTTCGCTCCCTCAGAGTGACAGTAACCGGGTGGAACAATTCATCGAAGAACTGACCAAGGTCAGCGGGCAGGTCATTCGCACGAGCAAAGAGGAAGTGACAAACAAAGTTGTCGAGTTTCTTCAAGCGCGGAATATTCGGCACATCCACGCGGAGCCGGGCATATTGGATGAAAGCGTCCTCCAGCGGGCAGGCATCGCCGTCAGCCGTGAACGGGACGCGGGAATCCGCGCCGGGGCGACCAAGGCTCTTTGCGGGCTGGCAGATAGCGGGTCCGTGCTGGAAGCGGACGGCGAAGGGGATAAGTTGGTCGCGTCGCTTCTGCCGGAGATTCATCTGGTCCTCCTCCATACGTCTGATATTTATCCGACTCTCAAGGATGCGCTTCCGTTGACGCGCCGGACAAAATCCGCCGTCTTCATCACGGGTCCCTCGCGCACCGGCGACATCGAAATGTCGCACACCATCGGCGTGCACGGACCGAGAGAGGTGGTTGTCTTTCTTGTTGACGATTGAATCGGGCAGTGATACAATCCCGCACGCTTCTTTTAGGGTAGATGAGGCGTGCGGGACAATCCCGCCGCTTTCGATAGACGCCCCCATCGTCTAGCGGCCCAGGACGGAGCCCTCTCAAGGCTCAAACAGGGGTTCGAGTCCCCTTGGGGGCACACGAAAAGAGTCGCCACGATAGGCGGCTCTTTTTTTCAAACAGGCGTCCCCGCAGGGGGGATGATATTCGAGTCCCCTTGCCCTTGGCAGGATGCTTCGCGAGGGGCACACGAAAAGAGTCGCCACGATAGGCGGCTCTTTTTTTCAAACAGGCGTCCCCGCAGGGGGGATGATATTCGAGTCCTCTTCGACCTGCCCCACTACCCAGCGCAGCACAAGCCGCCCGCCAACTCTCCTGAGAGTGTCTAAAAGAATGGGCTAAAGATTTTTCTGCCACAGAGCTCACAGAGATCTCTGAGAAAAATCTCAAAATCTCTGCGCTCTCTGTGGCTAAACCCACGACATTGGACACTCCCACTCGCCTTATTCTCTTGCCCCTGCTCACGCCAAGAAGATACGAATTGGACGGATCATAAAACGTTCACCGTTTCTTAACCGTTCGTTTTTTTTCTATTAAACGGTTACCGCTAGAATTTCAAAATAAAGAGGTTCTATGGCGGAAAAGATATTGTTCATTGGCGGATCACTCAATCAAACGACGATGCTCCACAAGATCGCATTGCATCTCAAGGAATATGATTTTTATTTCACCCCCTTTTATGCCGACGGCATTGAGCGTCTGGCAGGGAGCGCGGGTCTCCTGAATTTTACCGTTCTGGGCGGGCGGCACTTGCGAGAAACGACCGAATACCTTTTGCAAAACAAAATTCCAGTTGACTTGCGGGGGGAAAAACATGACTATCACCTGGTGGTAACAGCAAGCGACTTGATTGTGCAGAAAAATATACGAAACAAACGACTGGTGCTGGTCCAGGAAGGAATCACCGAACCGGAAACGTGGGTATATTGGATGGTCAAGTGGTTGAAATTGCCGCGTTACCTTGCCAACACGTCCACGAACGGGCTTTCGGACATGTACGATGTCTTCTGCGTTGCCTCGCAAGGATATGCAGCACATTTCATTCGTAAGGGAGTACGTCCGGACAAAATTGCAGTCACCGGAATTCCCAATTTCGACGATCTACAAAGTAATCTGAAGAACGATTTTCCCTATCGGGATTTCGTCCTGGCAGCGACCTCGCCGCTTCGGGAAACCTTCCGCCGGGATGACCGCGCTGCTTTCATCCGCCGTTGCGTCGAAATTGCCGGTGGACGCCCGTTGATTTTCAAGTTGCATCCCATCGAGAATGCGAGACGGGCAAGACGTGAAATCAACAAATACGCCCCAGGCGCACTGGTTTTCGAATACGGGAACGTCAACCATATGATTGCCAACGCCGCCACCGTCATCACTCAACAATCCAGTTGTACCTTTGTCGCCATTGCGCTGGGTAAGGAGGTATACACCAATTTAGATATTGACGAACTTGGGCAACTGATGCCCATTCAAAATAACGGGACATCCGCCCAGCGAATCGCCAATGTTGTCAAACACGTTCTACATACGCCCATGCCGGTATTGCAACAGATCCGCAAGGGCGTGCGCCCCCGTCCGATATGGGAAAAGGCCGATTCGTTTTGAATCTTGACAGGCAGAAAGAAATGAATACCGAGAAAAATCACGAGAGAGCCTTTTCCGAAAAAAACCTGTGGCAGTCACTAAAAAACCTGGTCGGGACTCTATTGATGCTGGCGCTCGCACTGGCATTGATTATTTTCATCTTGCTGCCGGAGATGAAAACGTTGGCTGGATCGGCGGAACAGCCCCGTGATGCGATGGATTTGTTGTTTGCAGCAGAAGGTATATTGGTCAGCGGCTTTCTGGCCGGCTTTCCGGGTTATTTGGTTATTCAGGCAATGGCAGACTGCTGGAATCGTCCGTGTTCCCGAAACAGAAAACCAAGAAAAGGGGCGGCACTCCCTGACTGACGTTCCGCACCGTTCCGAAGGGTTTTCCGCTCGATAAAGCTGTTTCGAGAGTGTCTAAAAGAATGGGCTAAAGATTTTTCTGCCACAGAGCTCACAGAGACCCCCCTGAGAAAAATCTCAAAATCTCTGCGCACTCTGTGGCTAAGCCCACGACATTGGGCACTCCCGCTGTTTCCAAAAACAGCGGGGCATCCTGTACAAGCGGGTCATTGAAACAATGTCATTTCCTAACTTTTGACATACAGCGCCCCAGCGTGGGCGGCTCTTTTTATTTTCAAACAGAACCCCTCGCCCAATATGGGAGAGGGGTGAGGGAGAAAGGACAATCGTCTATTGCGCCTTGCCCTGGTTTGCCACCGCGGCGGCTTTGCGGGCGGCTTCTTCGGGGTCGCCGAGGTAGTAACTCTTGAGCGGTTTCATGTCTGCGCCCAGTTCATAGAGTAGGGGCAAGCCGGTGGGAATGTTCAACTCGGTGATGTCGGCGTCGGAGATGTTGTCGAGGTACTTCACCAGCGCGCGGATGCTGTTGCCGTGCGCAACAACGAGCAGCCGCTTGCCAGATTGAATCGCTGGAACCAGGGTGGAATGCCAATAAGGCAAAACCCGCTCCAGCGTAATCTTTAGCGACTCGGTGGCAGGCAGTTGTTCGGGAGGGAGCGAGGCGTAGCGGGGGTCGAAGCGGGGGTGCCGTTCGTCGTTCCAATCCAGCGGCGGCGGCGGCACATCGTAACTGCGTCTCCAAATCTTCACCTGTTCCTCGCCAAACTTTTTCGCCATCTCGGCTTTGTTCAATCCCTGCAACGCGCCGTAATGACGTTCGTTCAACTGCCAGGCGTTCGTGACGGGAATCCATTCGAGATTCATTTCCTGCAAAATAATCCACAGGGTATGAATGGCGCGCCGCAACACAGAGGTGTACGCCGCATCGAAGACAAATCCCTCCTGCTTCAACAGTTTTCCCGCTTCCTGCGCTTCGGCTCTGCCCAGGTCGGTCAGCCCGACATCCGTCCAGCCGGTGAAACGGTTTTCGAGGTTCCAAATACTTTGTCCGTGACGGACCAAGACAAGTTTATACATGGGTACTCCGTGATGAAAGTGTTTTGCACATTATACAGCAGTGTCGCATCAGCCTTGCCCAATTCCCGCCTTGCTCATAAAATCAACCCATGCCCAAAGACGACATCACCCCCAGCCGACAGCAATATCTCGAAATCAAACGTCAATATCCCAATACCATTCTGTTCTTCCGCCTTGGCGACTTTTACGAAACGTTCGACGAGGACGCCGAAATCACCGCGCGCGAACTCGACATTGTCCTCACCTCGCGCCCCGTGGGCAAAGGTGTGCGTGTGCCGCTGGCGGGCATCCCTTATCACGCGGTGGATAACTACCTCGCGCGCCTCATCGAAAAAGGCTATCACGTCGCCATCTGTGAGCAGATGGGAGATACGCCCATCAAGGGACTCGTCCCGCGCAAAGTGGTGCGGGTGGTGACTCCGGGAACAGTGACCGAGCCGGGACTCCTGCCCGGCGACTCGAACAACTACCTCGCCTCGGTCGTCCTGGACGAGAAGACTGCTTCTGTTTCTTATGCCGACATCACCACCGGAGAGTTTGCCGTCACCGAACTGCCGTTGGAGGCGCTGCGCGCCGAACTGACGCGCCTGCATCCCGCCGAAATCATCCTGCCCGAAAACCAGACCCTGAACGACGGAGTTCAAGGTCACATTACCCCCTACCCTGCCTGGAAGTTCGAACCCGGCAAATGTGAGGAGACCCTGCTCACGCACTTCAACGCATCCACACTGGAGGGCTTCGGCATCAAGGGGCATAGTCTCGCCGTTCGCGCGGCGGGAGCAATCCTGCAATATCTCAAAGAAACACAACCCGACTCGCTGAAACTGCTTACCAGCCTGCGCTCCTACAGCATCAACGAATTCATGACCCTCGACGCCTCCACGCGCCGCAACCTCGAATTGGAGGAAACCCTGCGCGGCGAACGAAAAGGCTCCCTGCTGGGCGTGCTCGACCGCACCGTCACGCCGATGGGCAAGCGCCTGATGCATCAATGGATCAGTCAGCCGCTGCTCAGCGTGGAAAAGATTCGGCGCCGGCAGGATGGCGTTCAGTATTTCTTCGATAACGGCATGAAGCGCGCCGAAATTCGCAACGCGCTGAAACCGCTGGCAGACCTGGAGAGACTGGTCAACCGCGTGATGGCAGGGCAGGCGCAGCCGCGCGATTTGGTGGCGATGCGCGACACACTCGGACGATTGCCGGGAGTCAAAGAAGTAATCAGTGAAAAGGGAAATAGTGATCTAATAATCGGCGAAGGAGTAATCAGTAATCAGTGGTCGGTGTGCGCGGAGGAATTGGCGCTTCTGCAATCTGCCATTGACGATGACCCGCCCGCCACGCTGCAAAACATCGGTATCATCCGCCCGGGCTACTCGCAGGAATTGGATTCGGTGATCGAAGCCTCGAAACACGCCCGCGATTGGATCGCCAACCTCGAAGCGGTCGAACGCGAACGGACGGGCATCAAAACCCTCAAGGTGGGATACAACAAGGTCTTCGGCTATTACATCGAAATCTCGCGAGGCGCGGCGGAGCGGGCGCCTGCTCATTACATCCGCAAGCAGACTCTGGTCAACGCCGAGCGGTTCATCACGCCGGAGATGAAGGAATACGAGACGCTCGTGTTGAACGCCGAGGAGCGCATCCGCGAAATCGAATTGCGGCTGTTCAAGGAGGTGTGCGCCGCGCTGTCCAAGTCTGCTTTCAAGATGCTGGAGACGGCGCGGGCGCTGGCAGAGTTGGACGTGCTGGCGGCTCTGGCGGAGGCGGCGGCTTTGGGAGGCTATTGCAGACCTCAGGTCCACGAAGGAAGCGAGTTGGAAATCCGCGAGGGCAGGCATCCCGTCGTCGAGCAGACTTTGAAGGGCGAGCGTTACATCCCCAACGATGTCATTTTCGAGAAGGGCGAAATCGTGCGCGTCATCACGGGACCGAATATGTCGGGCAAATCCACTTACCTGCGGCAGACGGCGCTGATTGTGTTGATGGCGCAAATCGGTTCGTTCGTGCCGGCGGATTCGGCGCGCATCGGGCTGGTGGATCGCATCTTCACCCGCATCGGTGCCCAGGATGAGATTCACGCCGGGCAGTCCACGTTCATGGTGGAGATGATCGAAGCCGCGAACATCCTGCATCATGCCACGCCGCGCTCGCTGTTGATTTTGGATGAGATTGGGCGCGGCACTTCGACATACGACGGGCTTTCGATTGCGTGGGGAATTATCGAGTTCATTCACAACCATCCGCATTTGCGGGCAAAGACGTTGTTCGCCACGCATTATCACGAATTGACGCAACTGGCAGAGTTATTGCCCGGCGTGCGGAATTACAATGTGGCGGTCAGCGAGGCGGATGGCAAGGTGGTGTTCCTGCACAAGATTGTCCCGGGCGGCGCGGATAAGTCCTACGGCATCCATGTGGCGCAACTGGCGGGGCTGCCGGCGCCGGTCATCCAGCGAGCAAACGAGATCATGGCAGAGTTGGAGAAATCGTCGGGGCGGGCGATGCGGATCAACCCTCATGCGGCACAGCAGGCTGCTTTGTTTCCCGAGACCAGCCCGCTGCTGGAGGAATTGAAATCGGTGGACGTAAACAGCCTCTCCCCCATCGAGGCGTTGAATAAGTTGTTCGAGTGGCAGAAGAAATATTTGAAATGACATTCAGGGAATGCTGAATTTGGGACATATGGAAGCGGTCAATGGCGTTATTGTGAAGACGAAGAGGCTTGTTCGAAAAAACCTGGAACGTCTGATATTGTTCCTATTGCCGTTGGTTTTTACCGCCATCAATAGTAACTGGATTTTCACGCCTCCCACCCACAATATGCCGGATCCATGGTTTTATTTTTCCTATTTCCGGTATTTTTTCGAACGCGCCGCCGAATTTCCATCTAATACCCATTACTTTGTGGAAAGGTTGACGTGGATTGTGCCGGGGTATGTCATCTATCATATTTTTCCGCCGCTGATTGCCAATCACGTTCTGCATTTATCGGTTTATTACCTTGCTGTCTTTTCGCTTTATGGCACAGTCTCTTTGTTGTATCACCGCAGGGCGGCGTTCCTTGCCGCTCTGCTTTTCGGCGGATATCCCTGGTTCCTGCGGGCAGCCGGCTGGGACTATACTGACGGAACGGGGATTGCGCATCTCTGCGTTTTGATTTTTCTCCTTACCTTTGTTTTCAATGCCAAGCACTGGAGGGCGATTTTCTTCCTGGCAGGGGCGGTACACGCCTCATTTCTCGTCACGAACCTGCTTTGGATCGGGCTTTTACCAAGTTGGCTCATCTATTTCCTGTTGCTGAACAGCCAAAACAGAAAATTCGACCTGGGGCGGCTGACGCTTGCTGCCGGATATTTTCTGGTTGGGAATCTCGCTCTGCTGGGGCTGTGCGGGTTGTTCTACATGTGGGCAACTGGTAACTTCTTCTTTCTTGAAAACACCCTCAAAACTTCCATTATTCTGGTGGACAACACTGCAAACAATCTCAGGGTGGTAAGGAATTATGGCAGATACTTTCCGTGGTGGCATGTACTGCCCATGCTGGTCTTTTTCAGTGCATCCTGGACAATATGGTGGCAACACGCACAGCACAGGAAGGTGGAACGAAAACAGCTTGCCCTCTATCTAATGTTCGTTTTGGCGTATGCCTGGCTCATCTTCTGGCATTTTTTCAGCAACCCGGTATTGATCATGTTCCCGTACACATCCATCATCATTCCACACACGTTTCTTCTTTTGGGGACCTTGTGGGCAGAGCCACTCGAAAGACTCGCCGGCGGGCATTATGCCGCCGTAGTGATCGCCGCGATCTCCACTCTGCTCCTGCCTGCCCTGTCGCTGACGGTTTTCCCTTTTATCGCAAGCCTGCAGGGAAATAAACCTCTCACCGCTTTATTGGGGCTGGCGCTTCTCGTCTGTTTGATCACAGCCACAATGACAAAAAAGGAGTCGCTTTTTGCCGGCGTATTGATGCTTGGCATCATTTATTTCTTCGTGGCAGAAAATTCTTATGTCTTTGTGGCAGACCGCAATCGAGGACGGGACAATTTTGAGGCAATCATTGCCGCCAGCGCAATGATTGATGCCCGCTATACCGCTTCTCCTTATGGAGCGTTCAGGCTTTGGTTTCGGGCGGATGAAAATTACAATACCTTCTTTTCCCTGGCGGCTGTTTATCTATATCCCTGGGGAAGTTCACTCGATGAGCCGCTTGCGAGCAAGAAACCTCATGAACATTTGGCGCTTGCTCCAAAAGATCATATTCACCCTCAGGATTCCATTGTGATCATTTCCAGTCGCTCCGCCGAAGACATGCTGAAAGAAGCCAATCAGGCTCTTGCTGCTCAAAATTTGGGCGTTGTATTGGAAAATACGGGCTATATTCAAAAAGGCGACTTTCTATTCAACCTGTTCTTTACCAAAACAAAATCAATGCATCCGTAAACAGACACTTTCGATTAGAAAGACAAAAAAGAGCCTGTTTGCTCGACAGGCTCTTTGCTTTACTTATTAGGAAGCGGCTTTCTTCTTTTTGCTCTTGGCAACCGCCTTGACCTCAGGCGATGACTTCACCTCAGCCGTCACCGCCGTCATGGAAGGCGCCGGCTTCTTCGACTGGGTGACCGCCCAGCCCAATACTCCAACCAAAACCAGCGCAACCGCCCACAGAGCAATGAGGGCGCCGCCGCTGACGTTTTCATACTGCACCACAATCGGCGCGATGATGACCGCCACCAGATTCACGACCTTGATCATCGGGTTGAGCGCAGGACCGGCGGTATCCTTGAACGGATCGCCGACCGTATCGCCGACCACGCCTGCCTTGTGACGCTCGGAACCTTTACCCAGGTTTTTCGCCGGGTCCTTCGGCTCGTCTTCGATCAACTTCTTGGCGTTATCCCACGCGCCGCCGGAGTTGTTGAGGAACACCGCCAGCAGTTGTCCCGAAACGATGATGCCCGCCAGGAAACCGCCAAGCGCTTCCACCTTCAACGTCAAACCGACGAAGATGGGCGTGATGATGCCCAACAGCGCCAGCGAGACCAGTTCCTTCTGCGCCGCGGTGGTGGAAATGGAAACCGCTTGGGCGTAATCGGGCTTGACTTTACCTTCCAGCACGCCCAATTTGAACTGACGGCGGACTTCCATCACAATCAACGAAGCCGCGCGGCTGACCGCCTGAATGGCAAAGGACGAGAACAACCAGGGCAGCGCGCCGCCCAACAGCATACCCACGAACACCTGAGGAATGTCCACGCGGATGCCGATGGATTGAATCTGCTGCTCCAGAGGAATACCCAGTGTCGTTTGCGCACGGGAAACATCCACAAGGAACGAGCCAAAGAGCGAAACCGCGGCAATCACTGCCGAGCCGATGGCAACGCCTTTGGTGATGGCTTTGGTCGTGTTGCCCACCGCATCGAGGTCTGCCATGATTTGCTGGGCGTCTTTCGTCGCTTTGTCGGTCTTGCCAGACCAGGACATTTCGCCGATGCCGTTGGCGTTATCCGCAATGGGACCGAACGAGTCCATCGCCACGTTGTTGCCGGTCAGGGTCAACATGCCGATGCCGGTCATGGCGACGCCGTAAAGAACAAACGTGGCTCGATCCGCGCCTTCGATGCCGGGGATGGTTCCAAAGATGAAAATGGAAGCGACAATCGTCAGCGCCAGCACCACCACCGACCAGACCGACGATTCAAATCCGACCGACACACCCTGCAAAATCAACGTAGCAGGACCGGTATCCGCCGCCTTTTTGATGTCCTTGACGGGTGATGCGTGAGTACCAGTGAAGTATTCGGTCAGGCGGTCAATCAAAATTGCCAGCAAAACCCCCACTGCCACCGCCATCGGAGTGCGCCACCAACCGCCATAATCTGCCATCGTATCTTTCATATACAGATAGCCGGCGCCAAAGAACAACGCCGCCGAAATCGCGGCGGAGGTTAAAAAGCCGCGGAAGATCGCCGCCATTGCGTCGCCGCTCTTGCCCGCTCCGCCCTTCACCGCGTAAGTTCCGAAAATGGACGACAAAACGCCGATACCGCGTACCATGAGCGGGAAGATGATCCACTCGAGGCGTCCCGTAATGTGCCACAGCGCCAAGCCCAGGATCAAGCCGGAGACGATGGTCACTTCATAGGACTCGAAGATGTCCGCTGCCATGCCGGCGCAGTCACCAACGTTATCGCCGACCAGGTCCGCCACCACAGCGGGGTTGCGCGGGTCATCCTCAGGGATGCCTGCCTCGACCTTCCCAACCAGGTCTGCACCGACATCCGCCGCCTTCGTGAAGATACCGCCGCCCACGCGCATGAACAGCGCCAGCAGGGTGCCGCCAAAGCCGAAGCCGAGCAGGGCATCCGGCGCGGCAATGCCCAGGACGATGAAAATGAGCGTGCCGCCCAGCAGACCGAGTCCGTCCGTCAGCATGCCCGTAATCGTACCGGCGCGGTAGGCAATGCGCAGCGCGTCACCAAACGACTTGCGGGAAGCCGAAGCAACGCGCACGTTGCCCTCCACTGCCATGCGCATACCGATCTGACCGACTGCCAAGGAAAAGCCCGCGCCCATCACGAACGCCAGCGCCCGGGCAACACCGATGATCAGCCGCACCGTATCCGCAGGCAAGCCTTCGAAGCGTTCCAGTGCCTCGGGCGTCGGCGGGACAATGTAAACGGAGAGAAAGAGCGCAATGGTAAGAATGGCAATCAGGGGCAGGATGGAACGCAGTTGTTTCTGCAAATAAGCGTTCGCCCCGTCCCGAATTGCCCCCCAGACCTCCTGCATTTTTTCCGTGCCTTTGTCTTCGCGCAGAATCTGGGAACGGAGGAAAATCGCATAGAGCAGACCGAGTATGGCAACGCCAAACACAGCCCAAATTGCGATTGCCTCCAATTGAGTAAGTCCTTGCATAGCGTACATTTGGGGTCATTCCTCCCGAGGGATGATTTTTTGGGCTTCCGCCCGTATAGCAGGGGGATTGTACAGGCGGGGTAGGGATGTGTCAAGCATTAATACCGCTATCATCCTTCCGTTGACACTTAGGGGCGAATTTGATAATATCAATCCAATTCACTCCCCAAGGAGAGCAACATGCTGGAAGAACTCAATTTCAAGACGGTCATCGAAACCACCCCCGCCATCTCCCTCACGCCCGCCGCGGCGGATGCGGTCAAGAACATCCTTGCAGAGCGCAAACTGGAAGGTTACGCCCTGCGCGTGTACGTGGCTGGCGGAGGCTGCTGCGGCGTAAACTTCGGCATGGCGCTTGATAACAACATCCGCGATGTGGACTTCATCTTCGAAACCAACGGCGTCAAAGTGGTGGTGGACGAAGTTTCCATTGACTACCTGCGCGGCGCAAACATTGACTTCGTCAACGACCCCGTCCGCGGCTCCGGCTTTGCGGTGGACAGCCCCTCCGCAAAGAGTCACAGCCATGAAGAAGGCGCCTGCGCCTGCGGAAGCCATAGCGAGGCAGAAAGTTCCTGCGCCTGCGGCGGTTCATGCGGTTGCGGTCACTAAAACAACGAAGTATCGCGTCAGAGACGTTCTCTGCGTAAGAGACGTTCTCTAACGTCGGATTTTGTACTGGAATAAAAAACTCGCCTCTCTTGCAGGGCGAGTTTTTTGTCGTCCACCGGCGGTTCTACCTGCCGCGCAGATACGAGATGACCGCCCCCATCAACCCAAACAACGCCAGGCTGAGAATCAGCAAACCGGCAGGCACTCGCGTAGTGGATGTGTCGGTGGCGTTCGGCTCATTGAAAGAGGGCAGTTCGAGGGGCGGTGGAGGCGTAAAAGTCGGCAGGCGCGTCGGCGTCTGTTGACCGATAAAGGCGGCTTCCAACGTCGGGTTGATGGTGGGGGTCGAGATGGGAGTAGGCGTGGGCGGCACATCCACCAGCGGCAAAAAAGCGCCGGGCGAAAGTTTCACATACAAAGCATACACCCACCCTGTGGAGCCCGGCACGCCCGGGTAACGAATCTGAATCCAATCGTTCCTGTCTCTGGCGCGCCCAATCGCCGGCGCCGTTTCATTTGCCAACAGTACCCCAATGCGCGGGTAATCAAAGGAACCGGGTCCCGCATGGACATAGATAAAATCCAGGCTGGGGTCCACCCGCACAATGGGACCGGAGGGCGTGCTGGTCACCGTTGGCACTGAGCCGGTGGGCTGCTGCGCCAGTGCAACCTGCTCATGCGGAAGCAGCGCTCCCAAAAGAAACAAACCAGCCAGCATCGCCGCCAGCAAGGCGGATTTTCGAAGCGACATCATGCGTTACTGCCTGCTCAACACAAGCGAAACAAAGAAAATCACAGCGGCAATGAAGAGCAGCCCAAACGCCACTGCGCCGGGCGGCAGCCCATTGGCTCGCACAGCGGCGGGCTCGGTAAAGTGCGGAATTTCCAGCGGCGGCGGCGGCGTAAAGGTCGGCACGCGCGAAGGCGTAGGCTGAAAAATGAACGCCGCGGCAAAGGTCGGGTTGATGGTGGCGGTGGCAATCGGCGTTTGAGTCGGCGGCGGTTCCACCACCCGCAACTCGCCTCCCGAAATCGTCACATACGCCGCATACACCCAGCCCACACCGCCCGGCGCGGAAGGAAACGCCACCTGCACCCACTCCCGTCCCGGCGAGACCCCCAGCGCCGGCAAAACGTCGCCGGGCGACACCCGCCCGACAATCGGATAAAAGACCGTGCTGGGACCGCCGCGCACATTGATCGGCTCGGAATACGTGACCGTCGCCACAGGACCGGAGGTCTGCGCTTCGCCCTCCGCCCGAACCTGCTTCGGCATTCCAAACATCGCCGCCCCGACGATGATACCGGCTGCCAGCAAACCGACAACTTCAAACCAAATTCGCTTCATAGCGTACATAGGATATACATGAAATACGACGACCATCGTCGCCGTTTGCAAAAGGATTATAATCGAAAACATGGAACGCCGAATTTTTCACGGCAACATCACCCCCAGCGATATTGCCCAAGCGCTGATGGCGGAATTCAACCGCGGCAATTTGCACGCTCAAGTCATCGGGCAGGCGGAAAAACTCGCCGTTCAAATTGCCACCCGCACCAACGCCAGCGCCGGTGGAGAGACTGCCCTCACCGTCTCGGTGCAAAAAGTGGAAGACGGTGTAATGATCGAAATCGGTCAACAAGCCTGGCTGGGAGTGGCGGCAAGTTTGGGAAAGACCGCCTTCTCCGCCCTGCGCAATCCCCTCAGCCTGTTGGGGCGGCTGGACGACCTGGCACAGGACATCGAAAACCTGCAACTTCAGGAACGCGTCTGGCGCGTGATTGACCGCACGGCGGCGGCGCTTGGCGTTTCACAGGAACTCTCGGAACGTTTCCAGCGCATCATCTGCGAATATTGCAACACCGCCAACCCCCTCGGAGAGGGTTCCTGCCTGGCGTGCGGCGCCCCATTGGGAAATGTCCATCCCAACACATGCCCCCGCTGCGGCTTTGTCGTCAGTCAAAAAGACGCCGTCTGCCCGAATTGCGGTCAAAAGTTGTAACCGTTCAAAACGGCAAGCCGGCTGGCGCTTGCGGTTTTCCCCTCCACCACCTATAATAAAAAAGACAACGCGGAATCAGATATGAGCATCAATTTCGATCAATTGGAAGCCAGACTTCAGGCACTGTTCGAGGATCACATTCTCTCCATCCTGCCGGGGGTATCGCGCGAAGAACACCTGATTCAAAAACTGGCGCTGGCACTGCGGCAAAACATCATCGAGCAAAAGGAAAAGGGCGCCCTCGCCCCGAACACCTTTACCCTCATCGTCGCCAAGGGAGCCGATCAGCGCTGGAAAGAACCGCGTGTCATGAATGCCCTCAAGGACATCATCAGCGCGGCGGTAAAAGAAGTGGGACTGAAGATGGAATCCCAGCCCATCATCACGATTACCACCGACGAGACCTATTCCGAAAAGGACGTTTCCATCATCGCATCCCACACCCTGGAACCTGTGGAGGATACCAAAGGTATGGTCATGGAATCGGAAAAGCCCGGCGGAAACGCCGAACCATTTCCCGAAAACGCGTTTCTGATTGTGGAGGGCGTCAAGGTCTTCCCCCTCAAAGAGCCGGTCATCAACGTGGGACGCCGGCTCGAAAATCATCTGGTCATTGACGACCCGCGCATCTCGCGCAACCATGCCCAACTGCGCGCCATTAATGGACGGTACGTCATCTTCGACTTGAACTCCACCGGCGGCACCTTTGTCAACGGACAGCGCACCAGCCAAACCGTGCTTTACCCTGGCGATGTCATCTCCCTCGCCGGCGTCGCCCTCATCTTTGGGCAGGATACTCCCCCACCCCGCCTCGACCTCAACGACACCCTGCCACTCAAAGACCCCGACTCCAGCGAACGTCCCACCGCCGCTCTTGATCATGATACGGTAGATATCCGAACCGGCAACCTCAAAGACACCAAATCACGCAAATGACCGCCATCGTCGTCCTTGTTTTGCGGATTGGGCTTGCCGTCCTTCTCTATGCGTTTCTCTGGCGGGTCGTACAAACACTCTGGCAGGACCTCAAAGGGCAAAGTACATTCCTTCTCTCGCAAAAAACGCCCGGCATCCTTGTGAATGCCCAAACGGAAGGCGGCTCGGAACTCAACTATCACTTCCGCCAAACGGAAATCATCATCGGGCGTGGCACAAACTGCGACATCGCTCTGAAAGACGAAGCCCTTTCTGCCCGTCACGCCCGCCTTTCCTTTCATCACGGGCAATGGTGGCTCGAAGACCTCGGCTCGACCAACGGCACCTTCCTCAACAAAGACCGCATCAAAGTGCCGACCGTCGTCATCACCGGCGACCAATTCCAATGCGGCAACACGTTCTTCTCCCTCCGCATTGACCAAATATCCCCCATCGTCCACAACGAAATTGGAGACTTGCAATGACCGAACAAGTAAGCCTGGCAATCATCGGCGGCTCAGGGCTGTATGCCATGCAGGGACTTGGCAACACCAAAGAACTGAGCATAGACACCCCCTTTGGCAAACCCAGCGCGCCTATCATCGTCGGCACGCTCGAAGGACTGCGGGTTGCCTTCCTCGCCCGTCACGGCATCGGGCATCATATCACCCCCAGCGAAGTACCCTATCGCGCCAACATCTACGCCTTGAAATCCCTCGGCGTACAGCGCATCGTCAGCGTCAGCGCCTGCGGCTCCCTCAAGGAAGAGATTTCGCCCGGGCACATCGTCATCCCCGACCAAATCTACGACAACACCCACAAACGCGCCCGCTCCTTCTTCGGTGAAGGCTTCGTGGCGCATGTGGGGGTGGCAGACCCATTCTGTGGCGACCTCTCCGGGCAGTTGGAATCAGCCGTCAGGGCGGCAGGAGGCGTCGTCCATCGCGGTGGAAGTTTCATCACCATCGAAGGTCCGCGCTTTTCCACCAAAGCCGAATCCAACACCTACCGCGCCTGGGGCATGTCCATCATCGGCATGACCGCCTCCCCGGAAGCCTTCCTGGCGCGCGAAGCCGAAATCTGCTACGCCACCATGGCGCACGTCACCGATTACGACGTCTGGCATGTCAGCGAGGCGCCGGTGACCGTCGAAATGGTCATCCAGACCCTGAACCGCAACACCGAACTCGCACAGGAAGCGGTGCGCCTCCTTGCCCGCAACTTCAGGCACGAACGAAAATGCGAGTGCGGACACGCCCTGGCAACCGCCATGATCACGCGCCGCGACGTCATCCCACCCGAAACGCTCCAAAAACTGGACCTGCTCGTCGGCAAGTACATGTGACGCCGCCCGCGCCATGAACCGCACACTTCAAGCCAGCCTGCTCAAACTCGCAGGGGGATTTCTCTTTCTCCAAGCCCTGCTCATCACCCTTGCCCCCGCCGTCCGCGAACGGACATGGAACGTCAGCCTGCCCTGGACGCATTGGCTGGCGCTCCTTCTTTGGGCTGGGTTTACAGCGCGCATCCACGCCGACCTCGAAAAACGCCTGCCCGAAGCCGACCCCTACCTCTTCCCCGCCGCCGCCCTGCTGACCGGCTGGGGCATGCTTGCCATCTGGAGCATTGACGCGGACTTTGGCGCTCGGCAGGCGCTCTGGTTTGCTCTCAGCCTGCTCATCGTCCGCGCGGGATTGCGCCTGCGCTCGCTTCAATTCCTTCAGCGCTACAAATACGTCCTGCTGGGAAGCGGCTTGACGCTCACCGCCCTCACCCTGCTCTTTGGCGCCAACCCCTCGGGCTTCGGTCCGCGCCTGTGGCTGGGATGCTGCGACGTTTATATCCAGCCCTCCGAACCGCTGAAACTTCTGCTCATTGCCTACCTCGCCGCCTACTTTGCCGACAAACTTCCCTACCGTCTGCGTATCATCCACATCCTCTATCCCACCATCGTCCTCGGCGGCATTGCCGTCCTGCTCCTCATTGCCCAGCGCGACCTTGGCACCGCCTCCATTTTCCTCGCCCTCTACACCATCCTCACCTACCTTGCCACCAGCCGAAAACTCATCCCCGTCGTCAGCATCCTCGCGCTGATGGTGGTTGGCGCGGCGGGATATTACTTCGTCAACATCGTACAAATCCGCATCGAAACCTGGCTCAACCCGTGGAACGACCCGCAGGGCGGCTCGTATCAGGTCGTTCAAGCGCTGATTGCCATTGCCAACGGCGGCGTGGAAGGACGCGGACCCGGGCTGGGAGCGCCGCGACTCATCCCCGTCGCCATTTCTGACTTCATCTACGCCGCCATTGCGGAACAAACGGGTCTTTTCGGGACCTTGGGCTTGCTTGCCCTCTTTGGCATTCTCGTCACCCGCGGCTTGCGCATCGCCCTGCGCGCCCCCGACCTCTTCCGCCGCCTGCTCGCCGCCGGCATTTCGGCATACATTGGCGTGCAAGCCATTCTGATTGTGGGAGGCAACATCCGCCTCCTGCCGCTCACCGGCGTCACACTCCCCTTCGTCTCCTACGGCGGCTCTTCTTTGTTGACCTCGCTGGTCGCCCTGCTCATCCTGCTCCTCATCAGCAACCAGATGGACGAGGAACCGGCGCCGCTCGAAAATGCCTCCCCATATCTCGCCTTGAATGGCGCGCTCCTGCTGGGCTTGTTCGCCGCCGCGCTGACCACCGGCTGGTGGGCGGTGATCCGCAGTCCCGACTTGCTCGCCCGCAATGACAACCTGCGCCGCGTCATTGAGGAGCGCTATGTGCCGCGCGGCGCATTGCTCGACCGTTCCAACATGCCCATCACCGTCACCAGCGGCGAGGTTGGCTCGTTCAAACGTACTTACCGTTACCCCGACCTCGCTCCCGTCGTCGGTTACGACGAACCGACCTACGGGCAGGCGGGGCTGGAAGCCACGTTGGACGGCTACCTGCGCGGTTTGGAGGGCAATCCCGCCTCAGTCATCTGGCTTAATCATCTGCTTTACGGCACGTCGCCGGCGGGTTTGGATGTGCGCCTTAGCATTGACCTGTCTCTGCAAGCCCGCGCCGATGAATTGATGGCAGGGCGGCGCGGTGCGGTCATCCTGCTCAACGCGCAAAGCGGCGAGATTCTGGTCATGGCGTCGCATCCCACCTTCGACGCCAACCGCCTGAACGAAACCGCCGCCGACCTGCTGAACGACCCTCACAAACCGCTCATCAACCGCGCCGCCCAGGGTGTGTACCCGGTCGATTCGGTGATGCAGCCGTTTGCCCGCGCACTCTTCGGCAGTTCGAACCTCAGCCAGGCGCAATGGCAGACCGTTTATGAGGCGTTCGGTTTTTTGCGTGCGCCGCTGATGAGGATGAATACATCCTCCTCCGCCAGCGACGGACAGGATTTTTACGTCTCGCCGCTGCAAATGGCGCTGGCGTCCGCGGCGCTCAGCAACGGCGGAGTCGTCCCTGCGCCTCGCATCGCATTGGCGGTCAACATTCCGCGCGAGGGCTGGGTGGTGCTGCGAGAGGAGGGAACGCCTTTCGCAGCGTGTCAGGCTTCGGCGGCGGAGGAGGCGGCGCGGTCGTTTGTGGAGGCGGGAGAAAATTTCTGGTCGCACGTCAGCCGGGCGCAAGGCGCAGAATCGTCTGTTGTCTGGTTCATCGGCGGGACTTTGCCGGACTGGCAGGCGTCGCCGCTGGCGGTGGTCGTTTTGCTGGAGGAGGATACCCCCAGCGCGGCGGTGCAGATTGGACGCGAACTGCTGGGCGCGGCAATGACCCCTTAACAAAAAAGAGCCAGGCGGAAAACCTGGCTCTTCGTTTCATGGAGGCTATACGCCGTTGTCCATATCTTTGGCGCTGTAGCCGGGACCGCTCTTGAAGAATTCGTAGTTCTTCTGGATGTCTGGGGTGAGGTCAATGACTTCGCCGGCAGACAACTGGCGGACACAGTCGAGCACCACTTGCTTGCCGTGATGGTTGGTGCCTTCGTAGTGACCGGTCAAGCCGACGTTGCTGATGTATTCGCCGCCTTTGGCGGTGTAGGCGGAGGGAACTTCATCCTCCGGGAAGATGGCGGCATAGGGGCATTCCGGCACGCAGGCGCCGCAGTCAATGCAGGTATCGGGATCAATGTACATCCAGGGCCATTCGGCAACAGGCTGGCCAGGGACAATGCATTCAACAGGGCAGACTTCGATACAGCCGCGGTCCCGCAAACACAAACTGGTGATTATGTGAGTCATGGAGCTTCTCCTTCTGGGGTTGTGAATTGACGGATGTGCGTATTATATCTTGCTTCAAGGTTCGGGCAAGGTGAACTTTGTCACCAGGGGCGGGATGGTTATTTGCTGAAATTTTCAGCGACAGCATCCCAGTTGACCACGTTCCACCAGGCGGCGACGTAATCGGGGCGGCGGTTTTGGTAAAGCAGGTAGTAGGCGTGCTCCCACACGTCAATGCCGAGGATGGGAGTCATGCCCTCAGAGATGGGGTTATCCTGATTGGCGGTGGAAACGACCGCCAGCCCGCTGCCCTTCTTGACCAGCCACGCCCAGCCGGAGCCAAAGCGACCGATGGCGGCTTTGGTGAACTCATCCTTGAACGCTTCGAACGAGCCGAAGGCTGCATCAATCGCCTTTGCCAGTTCGCCGCGAGGGGCGCCGCCCGCCTTGGGCGCCATGTAATTCCAGAACAGGTTATGGTTGTAGGTGCCGCCGCCGTGATTGCGTACCACCGTCCGCACCGCCTCGGGGACAGCGTTCAGGTTGCCCAGCAGTTCCTCCAGCGATTTGCCAGCCAGTTCGGGAGCCTTTTCGATTGCGCCATTAAGGTTGGTGATGTACGCCTGATGATGCTTGGTGTGATGGATTTCCATCGTCCGTGCATCAATGTAGGGTTCGAGCGCGTCGTACGCGTAGGGAAGTTTGGGAAGTTCAAATGCCATTGTTTCTCTCCTTTGTTGAGTTGATCTGCCCCCAGGCAGATTGGGACGAATTGGTTCATAAAAAATTGTAGCCCCGCAAAGAAGACGTGTCAAGAAAAATATTCGACCTGCCTTTTCTAACGTACGTCATACCCATTTGTGCTACGCTACAAGTGGAACAGGTTCCTTCCAGAAAGGAGCAAGCCATGACAGATTGGGATCTGATTACCGAATACATTCAAAACGCCATGCAAGCCGTGGATAAGGCGCACGACGCCGCCAACGGTCTGCGCGAAAACGCCAGCCGCGAAACGCTCGACCAGTTCCGCGCGCAAATGGCGGCACTCACCGAACACCTTACCAAACTTCAAACGGTTCTCGAACATCAGGATACCTTTGTCCTCGAGGAACTGGCAGACCGCCTGAGCACGCTGTTGGGAGGCAAACGCCCCGAATACCGCCGCACCCCGCGCATGGAAGAAACCGCCTCGTAACACAAAGTCTGTAGCATAAGTCTATAAACTTGTGCTACAGGGAAGTGCCTAATCTCGCGGGCTTGCAAAAGATTTAACCACGGAGCGCACAAAGATCACGGAGAAAATCTCTTTGAAAAATCTCCGTGGACTCCGTGTTCTCTGTGGTGAAATTTCTTTAGCCCAGCCTTTTAGATACTCCCTGCTATAGACTTGTGCTACAGACAAAACGAGATGCGGTTAAAATGGGCGGATGCAGCCACAACGACTTCGCTTCCTCCTCCCCTTCAGCCTGCTCATTGCCATCCTGGCAGTTTCCACCGCTTCGATTTTCATCCGCTTCGCCCAGGCAGACGGTGCGCCTTCGCTCGTCATCGCCGCCCTGCGGTTGACGTTTGCCACGCTCCTGCTTGCCCCCCTTGCGTTGACGCGTCACCGCGCCGAACTTCAGGCGCTCACGCGCCAACAAATCATTTTGGGGGTTGTTTCGGGGTTGTTCCTCGCCGTCCACTTTGCCACGTGGATTTCCTCCCTCGAGTACACGTCGGTGGCGAGTTCGGTGGTGTTCGTGTCCACAGGTCCGTTGTGGGTGGCGCTGCTTTCGCCGATGCTGCTCAACGAGCGGTTGACGCGCGCGGCAATTATCGGGTTGGGGCTGGCAATTTTGGGCGGGACAGTCATCGGGTTGTCGGATGCGTGCGTCATCCAAAACGGGGTTCAATGCCCGCAACTGGGTCAGGTTCTGCAGGGGCGCGCCATGTGGGGGAACTTCCTGGCGTTGGCAGGAGCCTGGGCGGTGACGGGGTATCTCATCATCGGGCGGAAATTGCGGGCAGGGATGTCGCTCATCCCCTATATTTTCCTGGTCTATGGCATGGCGGCGGCGGCGTTGATTCTCATCATGCTGGCGGCGGGACATTCGCCGCTTGGGTATGCGCCCACCACCTACGGCTGGATTTTCCTGCTGGCGGCGCTGCCGCAGTTGGTTGGGCATTCCACCTACAACTGGGCGCTGCGCTACCTGCCCGCCGCTTTTGTGGCTGTGACCACGCTGGGCGAACCGATTGGTTCTGCGATTCTGGCGTATTTCATTTTGCAGGAAACGCCCACCGCGGCGACCATCTTCGGCGGCGTCCTGATTTTGTTCGGCATCTATCTCGCTTCGCGGACATCAAAATGACTCAACTACCGGCTCACATCTATTTGGAGGAACACGGCATCCCTTACGAGCGGAGGAGTTTTTCTCCCGAAACCGAAAAAGGCGCGGCAAACGTTGCCAGCGTCTTGGGCATTCCCGAACGGCAGGCAGTGAAGACACTCATCTTTCAAGTGGTGGAAACGGGCGAGTGTGTGCTGGTGATGCTGGGGGCAGACCAAAACGCCGTTTCGGGGAATCTCAAAAAGGCAATTGGCTCGCGCAATATCAAAATGGCTGACCCCGAAACGGTGAAGCAGGTCACCGGCTATGTCATCGGTTCGATCCCCGCTTTTGGCTGGCAGCCGCCAGGATTCCGCTCCTTCCTCGAAGCGGCTCTGGTGAAAGAGCCTATTCTCGGCACGGGGGCAGGTCAGTGGGGCGAGGAGATTATGATTACGCCGGAGAACCTGATCCGCGCGAGCCATGCCGTCGTGGTCAATTTGACGGAAAGGGATGCGCCCGTTTTTCCAATCCGCTAATCTACACCAATCTTCACGAATTTTGGCTCTCGCGATTCTAGTGGGATTACGACTCGTGAGCAAAATACTATGCCACGGATTTACACGGATCTCACGAATTTTTTAAACGATCCGTGTGAATTCGTGAAATCCGTGGCTAATTTTAAGTCTTCCCGTCAACGAGAACGGATTGGCGCAGATCAGCGTGAATGAGCGGACAACCTACACCTTCGGTCCGGCGGCGATCACTTCTTTAGGCGTGCGGTCTTCGAATTTGGCAAAGTTCTGTTTGAAGCGCATCGCCAAGTCACGGTAGCGGCGCTCGTATTCTTTTTTGTCGCCCCAGGATGAAGAGGGGTCGAGCACTTCGGGCGGCACGCCGGGACATTCGGCAGGGACTTCGAAGCCGAAGACCGGGTCGGTTTTGTAGGGCACGTCCTCGAGTTTGCCGGTCAGGGCGGCGTTGAGCAGGGCGCGCGTGTAGCGGATGGAAATGCGTTTGCCCACACCGTAGGGACCTCCCACCCATCCCGTATTGACCAGCCAGCATTTGACGCCGTAACGCTCGATTTTGTTTTTGAGCAGTTCCGCGTACTTGTAGGGATGATGCACCATGAACGGACCGCCGAAGCAGGCGGAGAAGGTCATCTCCGGCTCGTCGCGCAGACCGATTTCCGTCCCGCCTACTTTGGAGGTGTACCCCGAAATGAACTGATAGAGCGCCTGATTGGGAGTGAGCCGCGCAATCGGCGGCATGACGCCATTGGCGTCGCAGGTCAGCAGGATGATATTTTTGGGGTGACCGGCTTTCTTCTCCGGGACGGCGTTGGCGATGAATTCCAGCGGGTAGGAGGCGCGGGTGTTCTCGGTAATCGAGTCGTCGTCCAGGTCAATGGAACGGGTGACTGGGTCGAAGGGAACGTTTTCGAGGATAGTACCGAACATTTTGGTAGTGGCGTAGATTTGCGGTTCGGCTTCAGCCGATAAGCCAATGACCTTGGCATAGCACCCGCCCTCGAAGTTGAACACGCCATCGTCGCTCCAGCCGTGTTCGTCGTCGCCGATGAGGCGGCGCGTGGGGTCGGCGGAGAGGGTGGTCTTGCCGGTGCCGCTCAAGCCGAAGAACAGCGCCACGTCGTCCGGGTCATCGGGGTTGACGTTTGCCGAGCAGTGCATCGAAAGCACGCCCTCCAGCGGGAGCAGGTAATTCAACAGCGTGAATACCGATTTTTTCAACTCGCCGGCGTAGAGGGTGTTACCGACAATGGCAAGTTTCTTTTCGAAGTTCAAAACGATGAAGGTCTCGCTGTTGGTATTGTCCACTGCCGGGGAGGCTTTGAAGCCGGGCGCGGCAATAATCGTAAAGTCCGGCACGAAGCGCTTGTATTCCTCCAGCGAAGCCGGCGCGAGGAACATGTTGCGGATGAACATGGAATGCCAGGCGTGTTCGGTCACGAAGCGCACCGCGAGGCGGTATTTTTCGTCTGCGCCGGCGTACACGTCCTGCACGAAAACGTCCCTGCCCTGCAAATAGCCGAGCAGGCGGGCGTAGAGCGCGTCGAACTTCTCGATTTCGAACGGACGGTTATACACGCCCCACCAAACATTGTTCTCCGAATCAGTGTGGCGCACCACGAACTTGTCGTTGGCGGAACGCGCCGTGTGCTTGCCGGTGTGCGCCACGAATGGACCGCCGCGCACGGTGACGCCTTCGCCGCGAAAGACCGCTTCTTCGTACAGGGCTTCGGTTGCCAGGTTCCAATATGCCAGGCGTAAATTCGAAACGCCGATGGCAGAGAGGTTCAAGTCCGCTTTGCGAATTTGAGCAACGGATTCAGCAGGGGTTTTGATGTTCAGTAAGTTGTTCATGATTACATCCAATCCCGGATCATTTTCTTGTCGCCAATGTAAATTTCATTCGGGCTGGTTGGGTCGAGCGCCCATTTGATGCGGGCAATCCCCTCGGTCACATCCTTGACCGAGCCGGAGAACGAGATGCGGATGTGTCCCTCCATGCCGAACTCCCGCCCCGGCACCGTCACCACCATCGCTTTCTTGAGCAGGAAGCGCGCGACCTCCACCGAATTGCCGTTGAAAGCGCGGATGTCGGGAAGCGCGTAGAATGTTCCCTGCGGCTCGATGAGACGGACACCGCTGAAGGACTTGAACTCCTGAAGCAGCACGTCGCGGTTGTTTTGGATTTGGAGACGCAGCGCCTCGACCACCGACTGCAAGCCGTTCAGCGCTCCCTCAGCCGCCGCCTGGCTGACGGGGCTGACTCCGGAGGTCGTCTGCGCGGTGACGTTGGTCATCACCCGCACCAGTTCGCGCGGAGCGACCACCCACCCCACGCGGAAACCGGTCATGCCGTACAACTTCGCCACGCCGTTGACCACAATGATGTGAGAATCCTCGATGTCCTTTTTCGTGAAGCGGTAGGCGGGCACTGCCACGTTATCGTCGAAGGTCAACTTGTGGTAGATGTCGTCGCAAATCAGGTAGATGCCTTTGCGCTCGCAAAAGTCCACCAGTTTTTCGATCAGCGCCGGCGGATAGATGACACCGGAAGGATTATTCGGGCTGTTGACGATGATCGCCCGCGTATAGGATGTCACTGCCCTTTCGATCTCCTCGAAGCGCGGGGTGAAGGTCCCGTCTTCGGGGGTGACGATGACCGGTCTGCCCATGCACATCTTGATGATTTCGGGGTACGACACCCAATACGGCGCAAGGACGATGACCTCATCCTGCGGGTTCAGGATGCTGTACATGATGTTGAACAAGGACTGTTTCGCGCCGTTGGTGACGATGACGTTTTCCGGCGCAGCCAGGCGGTCGTAATTTTCCTCCGTATAACGGATGATTGCCTTTTTCAACGAAGGCATACCATCCGCCGGAACATACTTCACCTCGCCGCTGGTCAATTTGGCGGCAGAGGCAAGGATGGCATTGATGGGCGTCTTGTTTTTGGGTTCGCCGATGCCCAGGTTGATGACGGCTTCGCCGCGCTCGCGCAGAAGACGGGCTTCTTCGTTGAGCGCCAGCGTCGGCGATTCGGCAATTTCACTTGCAAGTTTACTTAATCTCATATCTGCTCCGCTTAAGAAATCATCTGGTCTGGGCGGCGGCGCTCAGACCAGATAGGATGTTAGAACCGCAAAGAAGCGGCAAGGACGTATCTGTCCACAAGGTCCATACATGAGCGGGATTATACCGCTGGACGAAAGGCGGCATGGAGGATTTCCATCCATCAGGCGCGGGAACATCGTCACATGAGAAACGCGGCGTCAAGGTAGTCGCCCATTCCCTCTTTTGCTCCAGCCTGCTGTACAATAGACTTTATCCGTAATTACGTCCCGAAGGCTGATATTTGCCCTTTGATTTGCCCAAAGAAACCTTCGGGACGGTTATTTCAGATAATGTCTAATACAAACCAGCAATCATCTCACATGTAGAGAGACACATGGGGAAAAGCGAACGTTTTCCACGCGGCATGAGGATGAGCAAAGCAACAGCTCCCCCGCCGGGTGACCTCCCAATGTCGGGCTCTCATGTTACACTTTGCCCAGGAGATGCTTCTTCGTCATCAGCCAGCGGCATCGGCACAGGACACGCGCTTTGGTTTATACGTCAGTTACCCACAGTGCATGATAACTCACCTTACGCAGTTTTCCTGTAGCGCGACATTTTTGTCGCCCCCAAACACGAGATACCCTTCGGCAGGCTCAGGACAAGAATCTCGCGCTACCCGTAAGATGGCTGACAATTTGTGCCTATGCGCAATTTTATTTCGCGAGGTGAAAAATGGCAGAGAAAGACAAGAAAGAAACCGAAGTTCCTGATGTGGCAGACGGCAAGATCGAAGACCTGGATAAGTATGTCTATAACATGTATGCAGACCAAATCGAGTATTACCACCGAGCGGGCGCTGCCAACAAAAAGTATTACAAAAACTATCGTTCTCTTACCATCATTCTCGGCGCGCTGGTGACGCTGATTGCCTCGCTGGCATCTTCCACGTTTGTCGAAAGTGTCGGGCTGGGATGGTTCTTGGGCATTGCCACGCCGGTGCTTGCCGCAGCGCTCACCATCATCAACGGGCTTGGACAAAACTTCCAATGGGGCGCCACTTGGCGCGACATGATGATAGCCGCCCAGCGCCTCGAAAAGGAACGCGACCGTTTCCTGGCAACCCCGCCCGGCAAGCGAAATTACCGGCGGGAGTTGGAAATCATCAATGAACTGGTTTTGCAGGAAACGCGGGCGTTCTTTCAGCGCGTGCTGGATAGCGAAGTCACTCCCACCAATCAGACTGTGGTGACAGAAGAAAATACCCCCTAACAGACAACCAACCCGCAATAGACGACCGAAGTCGTCACTACATTATTTCATTTCGTGATTCGTTGTCCCAACGGTCCATAAGCGACCGTTGGGACGTTTTCTATTGCAGCGGCTATGGGCAAGCGATTTGGGCGGGGGTGACGTCACTGCCCTGCGCCCAGACGCGCTCGAATTCTTCGATGTAGAGACGGGCGATGTCGGGGTTGTCGAGGATGATGACGTTTTCGTCGTTGGCGGTTTCGGCGCGCGTGGAGAAGTTTAGGGAACCGGTGATGACGTAGCGCTCATCCACGATGATGACTTTGTGATGGAGGAATCCTTTGTTGCCGTCCTGCCGGACGGGCACTTCGGCGCAGAACAAGGTGCGTAATTCGGAGGCATCGGTCTCGCTGCCGAAGGTTTCGAAGACACCCGCCACATCCAAGCCGCGCAGGTAGCGCTGGATCATGGCGTCGGCGAGGGGGTAGTCGGTGAAACTGAACGCCATGAAGTACACGCTCTTTTGCGCCTGCTGTATGAGGGGAATGATAAAGGGTTCGATCGCGCGGTCTTCGGAGGTAAAGATGACTTGAACGGGCGTTCCGTTGATGACAAGAGATTGCTCCGCCAGGCGGGAGGGTGACTTTGCCCCGAACTGTCCGTTCCACATTTCTTCGAATTCGCTTTCGTAGAGCGCCGCCAGTTCGGGCGAGCGGATGACGATGACGTTGTTGTTTTGGGCGTAGACGCCGTTGCGGGTGACGTTGGTGGAGCCGGTCCACACGATTTGGCGGTCGAAGACCCAGAATTTGTTGTGCATAAAAGCGGAACGGTCCAGGTCGCCGCGCACTTCGATGCCGGCTTGGGTGAGCATGGCAAATTGCCCGCGTCCGGGATCGCGGTCTGCCTGGAGTCCGTTTTCGCTGTCGGTGACCCAGCGCACATCCACGCCGCGGTTGTGGGCGGCGATGAGGGCTTGGGCGACGGCGGTAAGGTTGAATTCGAAGGAGGCAATGTGGATGCTCGTTTGGGCGGCGTCAATGTAGGCAATGAGTTTTTCTTCCACTGAGCCGCTGATGACGTTGGGCTTGTTGAGGTGGACAGGGTCGGTGAAATAGACCTGCCACCAATCAGACGATGCAGGGGGAGGCGTCAGGGTGGGAGAGGCTGGGGGCGGCGCGAACGGGGTATCGGTCGGGAAGAGAGGCGGGAGGGTGACAATTGTCGTGGGGGTGTCGGTGAGGAGCGTGTCCGCCACCTCGGGTCCTGCCAGCGAGGCGAATGCTCCGCAAATCATGAGGAGCACGGTGAAGAGCAGGGCGATGACGCTGCCTTGTTTTTTGGTCAGACGTTTTTTGGGCGACATAGGGTTATTGAAGGGCTTCGAAGTCGAGGGGATTGCCGAGGGGGAAGCGCGCGGCGGAGGGGGCGATGCGTTTGATCAAGCCCAAGAGGACTTCGCCGCTTCCTGCCTCGACGAAAGCCTGGATGCCCATTCCAAGCATGGTCTCCACTGATTCGGTCCAGCGCACGCGGGATTGCATTTGGGCTTTGATGTCGGCGCGGAGTTCTTCGGCAGTGCGGAGGGGTTGGGCGTGAACGTTGCCGATGATGGGGATGAGCGGGTCGCGGAGGGGGCAGGCATCTACGGCGGCGTTCCATTCCTGTTGGATGGTGTCCATGAGAGGGGAGTGGGCGGCGATGCTGACGGCAAGGGGGAGAGCGCGTTTGGCGCCGGCGGTTTTGGCGAGTTCGATGGCGCGTTCGAGGGCGGATTTGTGCCCGGAGATGACGACTTGGCCGGGGCAGTTGTCGTTGGCGACCTGGACGGTTTCGCCGGGGGCGCTGGCTTGGGCGCAGATTTGGTCGAGGGTGGGGATGTCCAAGCCGAGGATGGCTGCCATGCCGCCGGGGTTTTGTTCGCCGGCGCGTTTCATGAGTTCGCCGCGGGTGCGGACGAGTTTGAGTCCGTCTTCGAAGGGGAGGGCGCCGGCGGCGGTGAGGGCGGAGAGTTCGCCGAGGGAATGTCCGGCAAGGGCGGCAGGTTTGAGGTCAGGATGGAGATGCGTGAAGACGGTCCAGGCGGCGATGGAGTGGAGGTAGAGGGCGGGCTGGGTGTTGAGGGTGTCGTCGAGTTCTTCTTTGGGTCCGTTCCACATGAGTTGGGAGAGGGGGAAGCCGAGGAGGGTATCTGCCTGGTCGAAGAGTTGGCGGGCAAGGGGGTGGGCTTCGGCAAGTTCTTTGCCCATGCCGAGGGTTTGGGAGCCTTGGCCGGGAAAGATGAATGCGGTGGTGCGGGGGTCGAGTTTCATGGGCGTCTCCGGTGGGGGAATTTAACCACAGATGAAGGGGTAAATAGATGGTTGGTTCATTAAACAGTTTGTCAGGACTTACGCAAAAAGGCTTTCTCGTCCACTAATCTTCACCAATCTTCGCAAATTTTGAACGGGTTAGCGAGGCTTGGCGGATTGAAACCGGGTTTGCGCAAGCCCTGTTTGCAAAAGGAGGCGAGTTCGGGATAAGCCTTGTGATTTGTTCCAATGTGTGGACACAGGGCATAACATGGCGCAAGTCGAAGAGTTGCTCTACGTTCTCGTTATTCTGATTTCATGTTAAGAACTGATGTTACGCAGTTTTCTCGTAGCGCGACACGTTGTCCCCGAACGGGGGTTCATGCCGCCTGAAAACGCGAGATGAATCTCGCGCCACCGCGTAAGGTGAGTTAAGAAGGTTTCTTGTCCGCTGATCTGCGCCAATCTTCGCGAATTTGAAGGATGCAGCGAGGCGTTGTTTGCCAAGGTAAATGGGGTTAGAGAACGATCAGTATGCTGTCAAAACATCCTTGCAACAAAGCACAGCGGTGGTTAAAACACCAACGGGTCGTTTCGGTCACGACCCGTTAGGAGCGAAGGCTCGTTCTGCGATGTTTCAAAGGGCTTCACCATGAAGCGCACAGGAGCCACGGAGAATTTTTTTGAGGTTCTGTGCGGCAGGGTGTCAGCCAAGGGGAAATCGGCGGTTATTCGCTTTGTTTCTTTTCTTTTTTGATTTCGACGACTTCGCGTCCTTCGTAGTAGCCGCAGTTGGGGCAGACGGTGTGGGGAAGGCGCATGGAGCCGCAGTTGGAGCAGAGGGTGAGGTTGCGGGGTTTGAGTGCGTCGTGAGCGCGGCGGTTGTCGCGGCGGCTCTTGGAGTGTTTGCGTTTTGGATGTGGGGGCATGGGTCTTTCTCCTTGATGGTTTTCTTTCTTGTGTTTCCTGCAGGTGCGCGAAGGGGGTTCGCTTTGTCTGGCAGTTGAGCGGGGGGATTATAGTTGAAGGTTTGCAGGTTGGCAAGTTTCGGGGAAGAGGGAAGTGGGGAGTGGAAAGTGGAAAGTGGGGAGTGGGGAGTGGGGAGTGGAAAGTGGAAAGTGGGAGTGGGAGGGCTGGGAAGATGTGAAGGATTGCGGGTTGTGCCGAGGTGCGGGCGTGTTTTCAGCCGTCCAGCGGGCTTTTGACTGCCATTCCGCCGCGCTGGAGGACGTGGGTGTAGATCATGGTGGTTTTGACGTCTTTGTGCCCGAGGAGTTCCTGGATGGTGCGGATGTCGTAGCCGTTTTGGAGGAGGTGGGTGGCGAAGGAGTGGCGGAGGGTGTGGGGGGAGACGGGTTTTTGGATGCCGGCTTTTTGGACGGCGGCGCGGATGGCTTTTTGGAGGAGGCTGGGGTCGAGGTGGTGGCGGCGGACCCCTCCTCGGTCCTCCCCAAATTCAACTTTCGAATTTGGGGAGGAAGTTGTTTGGCGGGGGTCGCGGGAGAGGGAGGAGGCGGGGAAGAGGTATTGCCAGATGAGTTCGCGGGAGGCGTTTGGGTATTTGCGGGCGAGGGCGTAGGGAAGCCAGACTTCGCCGAATCCGTCTGCGAGGTCGGTTTGGTGGATGCGTTGGACGGTTCGGATTTGGCGCTGGAGGTCGGGGATGAGGGAGTCGGGGAGGATGGTGACGCGGTCGTCTTCGCCTTTGCCGTCGCGGACGATGATTTGGCGGTTGCCGAAGTCTATGTCTTTGACGCGGAGGCGGATGCATTCCATGAGGCGGAGTCCGCTGCCGTAGAGGATTTTTGCCATGAGTTGGGTGACGCCGCTCATGTTGGCGATGAGGGCGCGGGCTTCGGCAGGGGTGAGGACGACGGGGAGGGTTTTGGATTCTTTGGCGCGGATGATGTCGGCGGGAGGGTCAATTTCGATTTGGAGGACATGACGGTAGAGGAAGAGGATGGCGCTGAGTGCTTGGTTTTGGGTGGAGGCGGCGACGTTTTTTTCGACGGCGAGGTGGGTGATGAAGGCTTGGATTTCGGGGGCGCCCATGTCTTTGGGGTGGCGTTTGTTGTGGAAGAGGATGTAGCGTTTGATCCAGTCTTTGTAGGTTTGTTCGGTGCGGTAGGAGTAGTGTTTGGTGCGGATGGCGGCGGAGACGAGGTCCATGAGTTTTGGGGGATGTTGTTGCATTGTTGACCTGTGAAGGGGTGGATTGTATAATTGTTTTAGCAAATTTTAACCCACTCCGTCTAAACGCCCAAGCGGTTTGGGGGATTAGGCGGATGTTTCCAGCGAAAAGGAATTATACGGACGTCCGCATAAGCAGTAGTTAGCCCGCCCGTCCTCATCTTGCTGTTATACTGTGGGAAATCAAACGATTAAAAAGGTTAAATAAAATGGAAATAGTACGAATTGTCGAATCTCATCTAATTGAAAAGACGCTACTTTTCATTGGCAGTAGTTTTTTTTCTGGCGAAAGACTACAAAAATTTATCCAAAATGAATCAGCGGTCATAAGCACAAAATCACAAATTGACCTACCTTCCTTGAGTGCTGGCAGTAATCGAATTACAGAATTATGGGCAATACTGGAAAATGACCGTTTATTAGGTGGAATGACATTAAACTATTATCTTTGGGAAAAATTATCAAAGCAGTTATATTTTGCCCCACACGAAAACAAAGAAAGCAAAGTTGAAACAATCGCCGTTAAACCGTTCAGCGAATTGGTATCACAAAACTTTAACGCAATACCTCAAATTGCCGTTGAATTAGGCTATTACGCAGTTTCCGAAAATGCACGGGGGCAAGGTGTCGGGCGGAAATTATTTGAAACGTTTATTCAGCAAGTATATTTAACTCCTGTTGAAACTAAATTGCTGTTCACAATTGTTTTAGGCAAATACTCCAAAACTCCTCTTGGCGATACTTTAATGAAGCATTTACTCCGTCAAGGCGTAGAAGCGGCGGAAAAGCAGGTAAATTTACAATCTACTCTGAACGAATTAGGGCATCCCACAGATATATTTGAAGCAGACAGCGGAGCAGTGCCAACGGCTCGTCTTGCAAAAAATAACGGTTTCTTGGCTTTAGGTTATGGGCGTTATTTGGGTCAATTGTGGGGGAAGGTTGCCTAAAATGAACGCCAATTTATTAGATTTGCTACACAAGATAGCCAATACTCCAAATGCACCTTATCTCTATTCTGCAAGCAGAGATTTGATTAAGCAAATTTTGGTAAATGCTCAAATACCAGAGTTATCAATAGGGCAAGATGAATTTGCTTTATACGCAAGAGTCAAACGTGGCAATCCCAAAAAACAATTAATTGTAATAACTCACATTGACCATCCTGCTATTGTTCTGAAAAATTCAAAATACGGTATTGCCTTTGGAAGCGTTGGTTACGAAAGAATCAGCCAAAATTTATCATCAAGCCCTATTCCAGTAAAAATTTACGACTCAACGGGAAATTTTCAGCAATTAGCCCATGTTCATCATTTTGCAATTAAACGTGGAATACCTATTGTTTCTATTAATGCAAGTAAGCCTGTTCTGTCAAATTCGCACGCTATTTGGGATGTGCCACCCATTGAACAAAACAATGGCGTAATCAAAATGCAAAATGCGGACAATGGCGCTGTTACCGCAGTTGCACTTCAATTGTTAATTGACAGTACAGAATTTAATGACATTGACCTGCAAGTTGTTTTTGTATACGTTGAAGAAGTTCATCAAATTGCTTCAACTGGAATAGCGGAGCGTGGCTCAACACCTTTCGGAAAAATAAATAAAGATACAATCATTATTAACCTTGAAGCAATGGAAGTAGAAATATCTGATATTGAAAAAGGGTTAATCCAAGAATTAAATCTGCCATGCCCTAAATATGATGGTGGCGTTCTAATTAAGGTAAACGATGGGCAACTTGTTTATGGATTTCAGTTTACTAAAACTGAAAATCAAGCCGAGTTACTTGTCAAACACGTTGCAGAAATAGAAAATATCAACCATCAGTACACAATAAGCACTGGCTCAACAGACGCAAAATCCTTTTCACTTTTCCCATTAACACCACATATTGTTACGCTTGCTATTCCTTGCAAATGGAAACACAATCACGGAGCAAATGGAGAATTCATACCTGAAGAAATATACGAGCAAGATTTATACAACACACTTGCTATACTAAAACTTGCAGTTAATAAAGCGTCTTCTATTTCGAGTCAGAAAATTCTTTTTTCTTTGTCGCATGAGTTAAAGAAAAGAAATTACGGTTTATCAAGTAAGCAAGCAGACGAGTTACGAAAACAGCGCTCCCGACTAATGAAAGCCGCACAGCCAAGATTGAAAAAGGAAAAATACTTTGACTCAACGTTGCTGGAGTTTATTGAGTTCAATTATTGGCGTGTAGCATCAAAGTTTGTGAGTCTGAAAGCAAAAAGCGGGCTAACAAAGCGTGCACCTGACGTGTGGGATTCTGCGGCATCCCAAGCAGAATCTACCCCCAAACAGAATCCTGCTCCCAAATAGAATCCACGCCCGCCCACACGCAGGTAACGCAAACCGTTGGGTGGCTGACATGCAAAACAG
>Ga0209381_1000261_pt1 | contig 144956 bp, 121 predicted proteins | sample DewCreD2012metaG_FD_184111 | JGI IMG/M metagenome (GOLD analysis project Ga0209381, IMG submission 184111) | Hot spring sediment bacterial and archeal communities from British Columbia, Canada, to study Microbial Dark Matter (Phase II) - Dewar... ...
ACGAAATTCGATAAGTCTGTTAATGTTCTCTTTGGTAGAAGTTGGTGTGTTCACAACTCCAAGTTTCTACCAAAGGGCGGTTTTGCTCAAGGGCAAGACCGCCCCTAATTTTGTCTAAACTCGAGTTCAAAGATGGGCCGGTTTTCAAGTTGGTGGAATTGTAGAAATAGAACTTGCAGGCCCATAAACCAGAGGCCGCAAATCTATCCGTTTACGGTTGGCAGCGGTTGGTGCCGGTTTCCCAACTGCAACCACCAAAGCCCATGGGGTCGGCATTGCAAGTGGCCAAGTCTGGATAGTCGTGGCAGGCAGTGTATGGAGATTTCTGTGTTGGCGTTTTGGTTGGTTTGGGGGTATCTGTGATGGGCGGTGGCGGAGCGCTGACAACCGGCACGCTCTCAATGTTGCCCTGTATCGTGACCAGGTCGCGCCATACCCAGCATTGACCAGTCCCGCCCGGTCGTTCAACGGCCAGCCAGGTTCCATCCTGATTGCGCCCGGTGATTGGCACAGTCTGCCCGGCCAGGAAATCTGCGACGTGGGGATAGGCTATGCCCGGTCCGCTGCGGCAGTTGGTGTTTTGGTTGGCAGAGGCTTGTGGCTTGCCCGGTGTGACAGTAGCGGTTGGAGTCTCCATTATAACGGGTGGGGTAACCGCTATCTCCGGCGTTGTGGAATCCCCAACGATGACGGTGATCGGTTGGGAAGCCTGCTGGCCTCCACCGCCGGTTTCCAGGATCACCTGCAACACGTATGTGCCAGGAGCGGTCGGTATCCAGGGCTGATACATGTTCCCGCTTGCCACGGGCGAAACCAGTTCATCGCGGCGGAAGATTTCATTGTTTACTGTCAAAATAGCAGCCGTAACCCCCGCTGGGTCGGCAATTCTGGAATGTACGTCCACAAAATCGCCCACTTGTAATTGAGCCCCATCAGCAGGATAAAGGATTGTAACCCCAGCAGCGCTGCCTTCACCATTGACGTCAATATCATTTGTTTGCAAAGCCGGCAAATTACAGGCTGCCAGGGATAAGATGCAAGTGGCAACAAAGATTTGGCTCAAAATGGCCAATGTGGCCTTAAGAATGTTTCTCGATTTCATCATTTTATGCTCCTGTTTTCCCTAATCATCATACTCATCCAGGATGACCCTCCAGGTTGCCGTACACCTTCCTTGCTCGCCAGCCATGAACTCGCCGCCGGTTTTCCAAGTGTAACCACTGTTGATGTCGTGGCTTTGATAAGTTTCAACCCAACAGCACAGATCATCCATGTTGCCGAAATCGTCTTCCTCTATCATCACCACCTGGATGCGCAAATCTTCGCTTGGATCAATGGTGGGATAAAGGGTTGACTTCCAATGGGGAGCGGTTATGTTGTACCACCCTTTGGTTAATAACCATCGCGAACCTTCCGGTGCTGGACTATATCTAGAGACATCGCCAGCAACGAACCTTATGACGAATTCACCCTCGTTGCCATTCAATCCGCCTTCGCAAGCATCTTGCAAGTCAATGCTAAGGAATTGAACACTTCTAATTTGAGTGGGGCCTTTCATGTACGTGTTGTTATGTTCGTCGATTTCCTGGATTACTTTTTCCGGGTCCACTTCAGCCCCAAAGGCATAGGAAAACAGATTTGGGTCAGGAACAGGAAATGCCACCCTCCTTGTTTCTCCTGGTGGGAGATTTTCGTTATATGTTTTGTACAGAATGCCGCGGATTCCGCTATGGGGCAGCAGAGATTGCAAGGCCAGTTTGAAACTTCCCACTTCTGCACAACCCTGGTTTGTAATATCAATGAATATCTCATCTCCCCTCCGATTTCTTGCTATCCGGGTGATGCGTAAGTCTGGTAGGGAGGGATGCCAGTGGATTTCCATATCGACTGTTTCGGCATAGAAAGTTTCCCCGTTGAAAGGGTCATCGGTGCGGAGATGCAATTGCACCTGGTTGGTGGTGACCAAACCTTCGATTAGCGATTTTTTTTGCATTTTGAATCGCACGACCCCGTTCGTATAATATTCAACTGGCGTATAACCCATTGCTATCAAACGTCCATCTTTTACTACCCAGGCAGTGGCCCATACAAATCGTCCATGATTGGAGACATAGCGGTAAGGCACATCCAGGGTAACATCCAAACCAAAGCAGGGGTAATCGGCAATGCGCGGTTGCCCGAAATCATCCTGTATATTGATTAAAGGGGGATCCCCCTCCTGCCCTTCCCATCTTTGAAGATCGTTAGCATTGAAATCGTCGGCAATGATAATCGCCACTGAGTCCTGTCCTTCAGCGGGCGCTATCTGGACGGACTGCGTGAAAGTTTCCGATGCCTGGCCTGATACATCATAGGCTTGGACGACGACAATCCGTTCGCCGGAATCGAAATTGAAGTCATAGTTCATTTCACAACGCGTTGCCCCCTCGCAGAGTTTTCGATGGGTGATTGACTCTACCCCCTCTGACAACACCAGAAAGTAGATAAAATCCAGGCCTAAATCATCCTCGGCGGATGTGATGACCGTTACCCCCAGGCCCGCTCCCTCTCTTGAAGTGATGACTTCTACACTAAGGGTTGGCGGGGCGTTTTCGGGCGCCCCTGCCGGGTTTGGCAATTGGGGCAGGTTGCCGTCGTTTTCAGCCTGATTCAGGATTTCCTGAATTTGGTCAGCCCCTCCAAGAGCGCGATCGGCTTCGATACGCTGCGACTGGATCACCAGCCCTTGCGTACCGGGCACTTCCAGGTCTGCAGGGGGGATGGCGGTCGGCGGTGTATCCTGCTCCCCGGCAGTAGGCTGTGCCTGCTGCTGCATGGCAGAGAATACTCCCAACAGCAGCGAGGCTGGCTGGCTGGCCGAACCCTGTACATCATAAGCAATTACAGATACTCTATGTATGCCTGTCTGACTGCTGAACCAGACAAAGGTTGTTTCCATATTTTTCTGGTTGGGCTGGTTCGGGAATTTCTGGCCGACAGGAACATCGTTTATTAGAAAAACAATTCTTTGGATTCCGTTGCTCGATTCACCCTTAGCCCTGATTGTGATCGCCTGTCCCGATTCAACAACCGGGGATTGACTCGGCTCCAGGATATACACTGAAACCGGTGGCTTGCCTAATGGGGTAAAATAATATACCCCAGCAAGCATTCCAATGACCAACATGCCGCCCAGTATCACTGCGCAAGTGACCCATAGTCCAGTTTGTTTCCTCATGATGTCTCCTCCTGATTAGACATACCTTGACAACCTCCTGATAAAATGGGGAAATTTTTCGCCCGGTTTATCAGGGGATACAACCCCCATTTGGCTTAAAATTATTAAAGACATTATAGGATATTTTTTATATGAACGCACACGCAGTTTTTTGTGTTTTTTTCAAGACAAAAACTCATCGACACCGCAAAACAATTCGAGTAAACTATTCATGAGGGACGCCTTGGAATGCTTGCTTTTCGCAAATCCAAGTTTCCTCCATTGAGCCACTTATCCCGACTCACGTTAATAAAAAATCCCCCAAGATGCTTGCCATTCTCAAAAAACTCATTCCAGCAAAAACTGGCGACGTACGCGACCAGATTCTGATGGTCACCAATGAATTGTATGCCAAAGGGGTGATCACAGCCACGGGCGGCAATATCAGCGCTCGTTGTGACGATAATCCAAACGAGATTTGGATCACCCCCAGGGCTGTCTTTAAGGGAAACCTGCGCGCCAATATGATGGTGCGTATTGACTTAGATGGGCGCACACGAAGCAAGACGAAATACAATGCTTCCAGTGAACGCCGCGTGCACTGCGCCATCTACAAGCATATGCCCCATATTAATGCAGTGATTCACAGCCACGCCAAGTATGCCACATTGATGGCCCTGACCGGCACAAAATTCCAGCCCATCTCAACCGAGGCTGTTTTCTTTGGTGATATCCCTGTTATTTCCTTTATCATGCCGGGCAGCGAGGAACTGGGCAACGAGGTGGCCAAAGCCATGCAGGTCAACGGTGTTGCCGTACTGATGCAGAATCACGGCCTGGTAGTAGCCGGGACCAGCCTGCGCCAGGCAGCAGATACAACCGAGGCCATTGAGATTACGGCGCATAAATTGCTCATCTGTCACATGTTGGGGATCCAACCGGCGCTACTTCCTGAAGAGGCAATAAAAATGCTCAAGGAAACAGGCGCCAGCATGGCCTGACGTCCAGCAGACAAGGACAAGGTCCCGTCAGGTACTCTGGTTAATCTTTCATATCGTAAACGTAGCCTGTGCCTCGAATGCTGACAATTGCCTTGGCCAGTATGGGATGACGTTCTAATTTGTGGCGCAGGCGGCTGATCAATGGGCGCAAAATTTCGGGGGCCTCGTTTTGGGCCACATCATATCCTTGCACAAGCAAGACCAATTCGCGGTGTAAAAAAACCCGTCCAGGATTTTCAAAAAGAACGCGCATCAGGCGGCCTTCTGCCGGTGTAAGGTAGGTGACCACATTGCCGCTTCGAATCACGCGGCGGGAAAGGTCAACCAGTGTTCCATCTTTCAAGGTCACAACCGCCAGCGACTCATCTGGCATGACCGCCTCCACACCTGCAAACTCCGTCAGTTTTTGACGCAATTTGATCTGGCGTCGCTCCAATCCGCGCCGCACACTCGCTAAAACCTGGGAGGGCGAGGCAGGTTTGAACAGATAATCATGAATCCGCAAACGCAAGGCCTCAACAGCCGATTCGATTGAGCCGTAAGCGGTCAAAAGGATAATTTCAGCGTCTGAAATCTGGTTAATGACCGAGATGGTCTCCAAACCGCTCATGCCCGGCATGCGCAAATCCATGATGATCAGATCTACATGGTGTGTACGCACATACTGAATAGCCGCCTGACCATTTGCCACAGCCGCAACCGAATAGCCTTCAAGCCGCAAAATGTCGGTCAATGACTGGCGAGTAACCGGCTCATCATCTACGACAAGGATGTTCGATTTTTGATACACCACGCTCACCTTCGGCCTCCAAGGGGTAAGAAAACGCGAAAGCAGGCACCCGGCCCAATTTCGGGGAGCAGTTCAAGGGTCCCGCCATGAGCCGTGACAATGTTGTAACTGACCGTCAGGCCCAAGCCGGTTCCGCCAGACTTGGTACTGACAAAGGGTTCAAAGATGTTGGGGATCAGTTCAGCCGGTATGCCGGGCCCTGTATCCTGGACAAAAATTTCGACGCCGCCCCGCACGCGACGGGCGGTAATATCTAAACGTCCGCCCTGTGGCATGGCATCAAAGGCATTAAGAATCAAATTAATAAAGACTTGTTTCAACTGGCTGCCAACGGCGCGAATTCGGGGCAAGTCGGCCGCCACTTCAAGGTTGATGATGATCCCGCTCTTTTCCAGTTGCGGCGTCATCAAGTCAATAACCGAGAGAAGCAATTCGCCTACATCCAACATCTCCGGCGAAATGGTGCCAGGACGGTAGAAATCCAGCATACGCTGAACAGTGGACATCAGGCGTTCTAACTCCTGTTGGGCCAGAGCAAAATATTCGCTGCGTTTTTTGGCGCTCAAATCTTTGCGTCCGGCCAAATGTAAGCAATTTTGGACAGCCTGAAGGGGATTGTTGATCTCATGGGCAATGGAAGCGGTCAGGCGGCCTGCAGCGGCCATTTTTTCGGCCTGCAGCAGAGCCTGTTGGGACTCTTCGACCCGGCGTACATAAGCACGCAGTTCTTCGTACAAACCGGCATTTTCCAGGGCAATGGCAGCCTGGCGGGTAAAAAGCATGAGCATTTCCAAATCCACATCCCGAAAAGGCGGTTCATCTGAGGAGCGCCCAGCATATAAGATGCTGGAAGCGTTCTGGCGGGCAAATGGGACGCACAGCACTGAACTCAAGCGGTAATCTGCCAGCCAGGTTTGTATTTGAGGCTGCCCCGGTCCATGTGCATTGACCCAAAGAGGTGCTCCAAGTGCATGGGCATATCCTATCAGGCCGCTTTCGGCTGAGGCCAATTGGTCAGAGAAAGTAATGCCTTTGCCTGCCAGCAAATGCAAACGTCCATCATCAGGTAAGTAACGATAGTAAGCAGCCGATGAACAGCGCAGGTAACCACAGACAGCATTGACGATCAGGTCGAGCAGTCTTTCGGTGCGCGTTTCAGTCAGCAGGGTTTCGGTCACATCAAAGAGCGGACGCAGGGCTTGCATCCGTCCGGCATCGCGTTTTTCTTGATTATCTGCCAATGCCTGTGCCACCGCCTGTATCAGTTCGTTACTGTTTTCGAAGGGTTTGAGCAACAAGCCGTCCACGCCTTGGCGTAAGGCGCGAATGGCAGTTTCAAGTGTGCCAAAGCCAGTCATGATCAAGACTGCGATTTCCGGTTGCTGCTGACGGGCATGGGCGATAACGTCAAAACCGTCCACCTCAGGCATACGAATGTCCACTACAATCAGGTCGAAGGGATGGGAACGCAATTGCTCCAATGCTTCGCGCGGCTCAGTTGTGGCTGTAACTTCGTGGCCAGCGCGGGTCAGGATACGTTTACACAGCAACGTCACACCGGGTTCGTCATCTACAATCAGGATTCGGGGCATATCTCATACTCAGGCCAGGCAATACAAAAGATGAAATGGGTAAAACGCGAGGCTATACTGGCATCAAACTGGCAAGTACACAATGAAACGCGAGCCTTTCTCTGGCTGACTTTCCACCTCAATCGTGCCGCCGTGGTTGGTAACAATGCCATAGGTCACAGAAAGGCCCAAACCGGTACCGCCACGGTCAGATTTGGTGGTGAAGAAAGGCTCAAAAATGCGTTCCTGGTCTTGTGGAGGAATGCCAACGCCAGTATCGCTGACGGCGGCGGCTACCCAGGTTCGTCCTCCCCGTTCGGACAGGAAGGTTTCCACTATCATTTGACCGCCTTGAGGCATGGCCTGCAAAGCGTTGTGAAACAGGTTGACAAAGACTTGCTTTAACTGGTTTTTATCGGCTGAAACCCAGGGGAGAGAATCGTCCAGGCGGATGTGTAATTGGACGCCGCTGGTGTGAATAAGATGACGCATGAGCGAAATGGTTTCGTTGATAGTTTCGTTCAGGTCAATCCGGTCACGGACGCTTTCACTCTGCCGGGAAAAATCCAGCAAGCGGCGGACAACACTACGCGCCCGATGAGCCTCGCGCAACACCATTTCCAAATCCGGGCGGCGGGCATCGTCGGGTGGCAGGTCTTGCAAAATCAGATCCACAAAGCCGGTGACGGTGGTCAAAGGGTTATTCAGTTCGTGTGCAATCCCGGCCGCCATCTCACCCACAGCGGCCAGTTTAGCCGCCTGCACCAATCGGCTTTCGGCCAGACGCTGGGCTTCAACCCGCGCCTGCAGTTCTTCTTGTGTGATGCGCAGTTGACGGATGGTGGTTTGTAAGCGTTGATACTGTTCAGCCGCGGTGATCACTCCGGCCAAAATACCCGCCATCGACTCGAGGGTCAGTAAATCGATAGATGTAAAGGCATTCTTGTGCCTGCTTTCCACATCAATAATCCCCAAAATGCGTTCGCCATCCTTCAGCGCCACGCACATTTCAGAGCCCGCTTCCCAGTCAGTAATTGGAACATAGTCCTTATCTTGATCAACATCCGACACAAGCGCACTGACACCTGTACGAAGAACGCGTCCAGAAATACCCCCTCCGCGTATCGAGTTCATTTCATGCAAACCCGCTTGCACAACTCTGGCGGCCTGCCCCCCAATGCCGGCAATGTTTAACTGGCCGTCCTTATCCACAAGCGCAATCGCCGCTAATTCGTAGGCAAAATATTGGGCCATCAAATCGGCTGCAATTTGAGCCACTTCATTTGTATCGGTCAGACCGATAACTTGCTCAACCACCTCGTGGATCAAACCCAAATTGCGGGCACGCGCCTCGGCTTCTTCACGCAAGCGGCCATATTCCACCAATCCGGCCAGGTGGCTGGCAATGACCACCATCAAGTGTTCGTCATAAACGCTGAATGCAGCCGGTTCCTGGTTTTCCAGATCAAGTGCGCCAATCACCTGACCGCGATAGCGCAAGGGAACAACCAATGCCGAGCGGGAGTCTTCGTGCAATGCCGGGTAACCAGAGGCGGGCAAATCATCCAGGCGCAGCAACTTTCCGTCCAATACCATTTCTGCCAGCGGGCCGGCTGTCACCGGTAACGATTGGACGCCAACACGTCCGCCACTCTGATTGCGATACTCACGCAAGATTCGAGCATCCGACGAGAGCAAAAAGAGAGTCACCAATTCGGTGCGAAACGTCCGTTGCAGCATGGCAAATACGCGCCGCACAATTTGCTCCAGACCCTGGGCCGAAGAGACGGTCAGAGCAAAGTCGTTGAGCATCGCCAGGCGGCGCAGATGATTGGACATCTCGTCAAAGGTGACAACAATTTCTACAGTCGAGGCCAGGCGCGCAATCCAATTAGAGAGATGTTCCAGTTCTGAAAGACTGAATTCGGTCTCACGCCACAGAGTAACCACACCAATCAAACGCTGACCAACCACCAGCGGGAAAGCAGCCCAGGTGGACGTCGCTTCGGTCATACCGCGGCGCGGCAGTAACTCCCAACCCGGATCGCCGCGACTCAAAACAATTGGCTGTAAAGATTGACGCAAACGCGCAAAGAATTCGTTTCCATCAAAAGAGAGTGTGGAATGCAGACAACGCGGACAGTTTTTCTGAGCCTGAACCAGAAGCAGTTCGCCGCTGCGCACTGCCAGCCAGCCTGCCTGACATGGCACTACTCCAAAGATACTATTTAACACCGACTCTAAAGCGCGCGGCGTGTTATAAGGAATGTCTGCCTGTAAATCGGGAATAAGTTCAGCCGCTGGCACTTCGTCGGTCAAACCCAACGCCACAAGCCGCCAGAGATTCAAGGCCTCAGTTTCCAGGCCCTCTGCCTGCACCAGCAAAAATACCCGCCCATTCGCAGATGGAAAGACATACAACCGACCCTGGCCGCAAGCAAACTCTTCAAAAACCTTCCAGCGAATCTTAGGGCGGGAACCCATCCCCTCATTCCAAATCGTCTCGCGCAAATTGGAAAGATATGCCTTCAAACGTTTTTGACAGGAGGCCCTCAGCCGATAAGAAACCAAAAAATGTCCAGCGTTTGGCGGAGAAGAAAGACAAGCCGCCCATGCAGCGCCGGTCAGATGGCAGGCCTCTTTTAATTGAAAACGCACAGCATCAAGATAAGACATTCTAAATTTCCTGCGTAAGACACCTTTCAATTATACAGCACCTGCAGGGATGCACCTGCCTGATAATAACGGTCACGTTTGAAATGTGACCTAGCCTCTGGCAAAAGAAGCACAAGCGCAATATGTCCGTGGGGTATGAGAGGTAATGGCAAATGGTACAATAGCCGCGCATGACAACGCAACCCGACCTGATCATCATTGGCGGCGGATTGGCCGGCAGCGAGGCTGCATGGCAGGCAGCCCAGCGCGGCCTGCACGTACGCCTGTACGAAATGCGCCCACAAGTCTCCACCGGCGCACATCAGAGCGGCGACCTAGCCGAACTCATCTGCTCCAACTCGCTGGGTTCGCTCTTGCCAGACCGCGCCTCGGGCCTGCTAAAGAATGAGTTACGGCGGCTGAATTCTCTCTTGCTGGCTTGCGCCGAAGAAAGCGCCATCCCGGCCGGAGCAGCGCTGGCCGTGGACCGTGAGGCCTTTTCACGGCAGGTCACGCGGCGCATTCTGTCACATCCCCGCATTGAAGTCGTGCGCCAGGAAGTCACCTCGATTCCAGATTCGCCGGTTATCATCGCTTCTGGCCCACTGACCTCCGCACGGCTTTCGCAAGCCATTGCTGAATTGAGCGGCGAAGAACATCTCTACTTTTTCGACGCCATCGCCCCCATTGTAAGCGCCGATTCCATCAACATGCAAATCGCCTTCCGCGCCTCGCGCTACGATAGGGGGACCCAAGAACAAGGCGATTACATCAACTGCCCATTCACAAAAGAAGAATACGAGACCTTTGTCCACGCCCTGCTGGAGGCCGAGCGCATTGAATTGCGCCAGTTTGAACAAGCCCTGGAAGATGGCGTACGCGCCGGACACTTCTTTGAAGGCTGCCTGCCGGTAGAAGTCATTGCCCGGCGCGGGTTACAGTCGCTGGCTTTCGGCCCAATGCGCCCGGTTGGGTTGATAGACCCGCGCACCGGCCGACGGCCCTACGCTGTCGTTCAGTTGCGGCAAGATAACCTGGCAGGAAGTCTCTATAACATCGTCGGCTTCCAGACCAATTTGAAATTTCCCGAACAAAAACGCGTTTTCCGCCTCATTCCGGGCCTGGAACAGGCCGAGTTTGTGCGTTACGGCCAAATGCACCGCAACACCTTCATTGCCGCGCCGCGCCTGCTGCGCCCCACTCTGCAATTCAAAGGGCGGGACGATCTCTTCTTTGCCGGACAAATCACCGGCGTGGAAGGCTACCTGGGTAACATTGCCACCGGCCTGTTTGCCGGATGGAACGCCGCCCGTCTGCTGCAAGGGCAGCCGCTGCTTAGCCTGCCCCTCACCACCATGCTTGGCGCGCTGCTGCACTATATCACCCATGCTGACTTGAAAGACTTTCAGCCGATGAAAGCCAATTTTGGCCTCCTGCCGCCGCTCGAAACGACCCATCGCCTGGGCAAGCGTGAACGCGGCGCAGCCTACGCCGAACGCGCCCGGCGCGACTTGGAGGGTTATTTGAGAGAGATGAATTTGGAATAGAAAAATTGTGAGGTTATTTTGGCTACACGCAAAAAGCCAAATTTACTCATCTTATTAGCGGCTCTCCTGGCGGTTCTGGGCGGACTTTTGATCTGGTTTGCCAGACCAGGCCGAATCTCATCCCCGGCGGCTCTGCCGCGCTTCAACGGCGAACGCGCCCTGCGGGACGTACACACCCAGGTCGCTTTCGGGCCGCGCACGCCCGGGTCGGCCGCGCAGGCCCAATTCCTGGAATGGAGCCGCTCAGAACTGGCCGCGGCCGGCTGGCAAAGTCATATCCAGGTTGGCGAAAAGATGGGTCACACCATCCGCAACCTGGTCGCCTACCGAGACCCCAACCTCCCGCCCCGCATCCTGCTGGGCGCCCACTACGACAGCCGCCTGGCCGCAGACCAGGATCCCGACCCGGCCAAAAGAGTTCAGGCTGTGCCGGGCGCTAATGACGGCGCCTCAGGGGTAGCCGTTCTGCTTGAACTGGCACGCGTCTTGCCGGCAGATGCGCCCGTCTGGCTGGTCTTTTTCGATGCCGAAGATAACGGCCGGCTGCCAGGCTGGGACTGGATTCTAGGTTCGCGCATGTTCGTGGAGCAGATGACCTTCCGGCCGCAGGCCATGATTCTGGTGGATATGGTGGGTGACGCCGACCTGCGCCTGCCGCTGGAACAAAACTCTGACCCGACTCTGCAAGCCCAAATCTGGTCGCAGGCAGAGGCGCTGGGCTACGGAGAGTTTTTTGTTCCCGAAACGGGCTACCGTATGCTGGACGACCATCTGCCATTTATCGAAGCCGGCATCCCGGCCGTGGATATCATTGATTTTGATTATCCCTACTGGCACACCACTGCCGACACAGCCGATAAGGTCTCGGCCTCCAGTTTGCAGGCTGTAGGTGAAACCCTGCAAGCCTGGCTCATGCTTCTTTGCCACGAATGACACGAATTCCACGAATTCTCTACGAATTCGATGTAAAATTGTCATTGGTTTCATGCTGCAGTGAAGGCAAACGGACGCGCCATGGCCAAACCATCCCCAAAACTCAGAGTCTTTCTCTGCCACGCAAGCGAGGATAAGCCTATTGTGCGGGAGTTGTACGACCGCCTGCGCACGGACGGATTCGACCCGTGGCTGGACAGCGAATTGCTCGTGCCAGGCAAAAACTGGCCGCTGGAGATCCAAAAGGCAATGCGCGCCAGCCAGGCGGTGCTTGTGTGCCTTTCCAAGGTGGCTCTGGCCAAAGAGGGGTACATTCATACGGAAATCAAGACCGCCCAGGCGCTGCAAATGGAAAAACCCGAGGGGACGATCTTCTTCATCCCCCTGCAATTGGAAGAATGTGACCTGCCGTTCAGCATGAGAGAAATCCAGTGGGGAAAGTACTTTGAAGCCGACGGCTACGAAAAACTGGTGAAGGCGCTCAACAAGCGCGCTGAACAGGTGGAGGCCGCGCAGGGAATCATTAAGTCAAGAAAGCGCCCTCGCCCCGCCTTTGGCGCCCATCTCCCTCAGGGAAAGGGGCCGGGAGGCACGGTCACCGTCCGCGGCGGAGACAAATCAACCGTTGTGGGCGGGAACGTTACAAACTCCATTATTGGGCACACGGTCACTTTTATTCAACAAGCGCCCCCCGCCTGGCACCGCCCGGCAGCCCCGCGTCCCGTCAAACCGATGGTGGGACGCAAAAAAGACTTTGACAAGGTGGCCAAATGGCTGAGAAGCGGAAAGAACGCCGCCATCACCGCCGCTGTACAGGGGATGCCCGGCGTGGGGAAGACGGTGTTGGCCGAACATCTCGCCTTTGCCCTGGACGGCGAATTCCCCGGCGGCGTGATTTACCAACCACTGGGCACAGGCTTCCGCAATCCGGCCCTGGCCGTCCCCATCCTCGAAGAATGGGCGGGGTACGCCGGCCGGCCGCGTCAGGATAACCTCCCGCCCAGGCCTGAGGAAGTGCGCACACTGCTGGCCCGACATGGGAGCCTGCTGGTCGTGTTGGACGATGTGTGGGACATTGCCGCCATCCAGCCTTTGCTGAACGCCCTGCCGCCCGAAGCCTGCCTGCTGGTCACCACCCGCAGCCGGCGAATCGCCCAGGAACTGCACGGCGAGATCCATCCGCTGGACGTGCTGAGCGACGACGACGCCCGCGAGTTGCTCAAACAGCGGCTCCACCCCAGCCAGGCTGAACTCCCCCTGCTTAAAAAACTTGCCCGGGCGCTTGGCAATCACACCCAGGCACTGGATATTGCTGCGGGCAGCCTGGCGCGCCGGCCTCGCCATCTCTGGCAAGCCGCGGTGGACGAGATGGAACGTCAGGTACGGGAAGGCAGCGGCTTTGGCGAACTGCACCTGACAGATGACGAAGATAAAGAAAGCCGCGTGGAGGCCGCCCTGGCCTTCTCCTACCACGACTTGAAGGCCGAAGCACAAAGACGCTTCCGTTATCTCGGTGCCTTTGCGCCTGACGCCAGTTTCAGCGCAGAAGCCGCGGCAGCCATTTGGGGCCTGAAAACCACCGAGGAAGCCGAAATTCAACTTGCCGCCTTTGCCGAACTTGGATTACTTTCCTCCTTCACCCCTCCCCCCTTGGGAGAGGGGCCGGGGGTGAGGGCCTCCCCTCTCCCCTTGGGAGAGGGGCCGGGGGTGAGGGCACGCTGGCAGCAGCACACCATCCTGCGCGCCTACGCCCTGGCCTTGCTGAAAAAAGAGGGCGAAGAAGAAAACGCCCGCAACGCCCACGCCCACGCCTACAACCGACTCATGCGCGAAGCCGATGACCGGCAAATCTACTTCCTGATGCGCCCCGATTACCCCCAACTCCAACACGCCTTTGCCTGGGCCATCGCGCATGACCTGGGCCTGGCGCAGGGGCTGGCGGGGAACACCGCCAACCTGCAGGCCGCTTTCTATCTTGTGCGTGAAAATTACGCCTGGGCCACACAACTGGCGGAAAAATCCAAAGATGCGGCGGAAGACCAGAAAGGCGCGGCCATGGGCACGCTGGGCAACGCCTTAGCGCGCCTGGCCGCCTCCCCCGGCGAAGACCGCCGCGCCCGCCTGCTCGCCGCCCTCGCCGCCTACGAAGAAGCCCTCCGCTACCGCCGCCCCGACACCGCCCCGCTCGACTATGCGGCTACCCAGAACAACCTTGGCTATCTTCACCTTGCTTTCATTGGCCTGCCTGGAGAAGACGAAGAGGGACGATACAGACAGGCAGTGATTTGTGTGTTGACCGCGCTGACAATCTTTGCTCAGATCGGCCACGCGCCGTTTGCCAATCAGGCGGCAGGCCAGTTGCGCGGTATACGAGAAAGGATGGGCGCCAACAGTTTTGCTAGTTTGTGGAAGGAACTAGGCAAAGAAATGCAACTCGACGAATTGCCCGAATGGCTTCGCTAAAGACTTTCACCACAAAGGGCACGAAGTACACAAAGGAAATCGAAAATAAACGCCGGAAGTCTCAAAAACCTCAAATCAAAAGGAGTACCCCATGACTGAACCCCGCAAGAAGATCACCCTGCCCTACCTGTTCGACAAGGTCCGCAAAGGCGAGCCCATCACCTGGCTGACCTGCTACGACTATCCCACCGCCTACCTGCAGGAGCAGGCCGGAATCGAGATGATTCTGGTCGGCGACAGCCTGGGCATGACCATGCTCGGCTACGACTCCACCCTGCCGGTGACGATGGACGACATGATCCGCCACGCGCAGGCCGTGCGCCGCGGCGCGCCCACCGCCTTCGTGGTCGGCGACATGCCCTACATGACCTACCAGCCCTCCATCGAGACCGCCATCCGCAACGCCGGGCGCTTCATGGCCGAAGCCGGCTGTGACGCCATCAAACTCGAGGGCGGCGCGGCCATGGCCGACCGCATCAAGGGCATCGTGGACGCCGGCATCCCGGCCATCGGTCACCTCGGCCTGACGCCGCAATCGGTCTCGGCCCTGGGGGGCTTCCGCGTCCAGGGCAAGTCCGCCGCCCTGGCCAAAAAGATCGTGGACGACGCCAAAGCCCTGGAACAGGCCGGGGCGTTTGCCATCCTGCTCGAAATGGTACCCGACCGGCTGTGCCAACTCATCACCGAGCGCTCCGAAAACTGCATCATCATGTCGCTCGGCTCCGGGCCGCATGCTCACGGTCAACTGCTCATTTATCACGACATGTTCGGTCTGTATCCAAAGTTCAAGCCGAAAATGGCCAAGGTCTATGGCAACGCTGGCGAAGTCATCCTCAACGGCCTGAAGGCCTATCACGACGAGGTCATCGGCAAGCAGTTCCCGCAGCCGGAAAACTGGTTTGGCATGCCGGATGAGGAGTTCGAGGAATTGAAAGGGATGCTCAAATAGGCATCTTTTCGCGGCGTCCCGAAGGCCATCAAAAACCACAAGACCTTCGGGACGTCAAGGCGTTTTTAGCAGAACTCTTGCATATGTTTGGATGTCTAGCGAATGTAAATCGGGTTGCTGAAAATCCAGCCGCGCAGACGCCCCCCAAAACGGCGATAGGCTTCAAAACGATAAACGCCCGGCTCAGTGGCAATATACGCACAGGCCTGAGCATGCTTCCAGGTGCGGATGCGTCGGCCATCCTTGATCAAGCGGCATTCATGGGCCACTCCAGGCAAACGTGCCTGTAAGGTGATGCTGCCTGCAGTTTGAATTTCGTCACCTATTTCGGCCTGAACCCCATTTCCCTGCGCAGTAAAGCGAAAACCGCGCGTCGAAGCCAGCAAATCATAACCGATGAAAGCGTGACCGGCGGCAAACGCCTCCAGAATCAAGCGCCGGTCGGCGTTCAGGTCGCCGCTCAGTTGCTCGGGCAAGAGCAAGTGTGTATTGATGGCCGCAAAGTGAAATTCATACGGAAACAGGGTACGGCGAATGGGCCCCAGGCGGGCATGCAAAGCGTGGGCATCCGAGCCGCCAATTGCAACCACGCGTTTTCCGTCCAGCAGGAGTTCATCCCATTTTTGAATTGCCTGCGGAAAAGGGCCTCTGGCAATCAATTCCGGGAAATAGGCATAGAACAAACCGTGCAGCCGCGTTTTGAGCAGTCCCTTAAACTCGCTCATGCCGTTCCACAACTCAATGCCGGTAAAACCCTGCACGCTCCAATCCACCCAGGAAATGTCCACTTCGCGGATAGCGGGCTGTTCCGGGTCGTAGATATGCGCCAGAAAAGCCAGTCCGCCCGCGCTGCGAACGGCATCCAGAAGGGACTGAGGGTTCTCGGCAAAAGAGGCCATCTCGCGCCCGGCGCCAAAGACCAGGGCGTGATTCTTCTGCGGGCAACGCGCCTGGTCATGGACTTCCTCGCCCACCAGCAGCAAGACCCGCTGGCTTCCCTGGCGGTAATATCCTTCTACTCCCTGCACCCAAACGTTGTGGTCGGTGACAATAACCGCATCCAGGCCCGCCTGCAGCGCCGCGCGGGCGATTTCCCGATGGACACCCGTGCCATCCGAATAGCGCGTATGCATGTGCAAATTGACCACAATTTCGTGCATAGAAACCTTTGGTTGACGATTTCACTGCTTCGCAGGTATAATTCTGCCGCTAACTTGCAGGAGGTTCTGAATGACCCAATATATTGACGTGGCTTTGATTATAACTTCGATTGCCCTGATTGCCAGTGTTATCTTGCAAAGCAAGGGGGCCGGACTGGGCGGGCTGAGCGGCACAGACAGCGGCGGCGTTTTCACTGCCCGGCGCGGCATTGAAAAGACGCTCTTCTCGGCAACGATTTTGCTCTCGGTGGCCTTTTTTGCGCTGGCCATTGCCTCCATTTTCCTGGGGCGCTGACACCCATTTCCCCTGAGCAAGGCCGTTCCCCTGGATACAAGAGCAAGCCGGATGGGGTAATGGCCTTTCTTTTTTGCCCATGAAAAAACTACGCTGGCAGATTTTGCTTGTCCTGGTCACACTGGTCATTGTGGCCGTGCTGTTGCTCAGTCAACAAGAATCGACTTTGATTCCCATCCTCCCCCAACCAGCCGCCGGCGGCATCTACACCGAGGCGTTGATTGGGGATCCCAGCCGCTTCAATCCGCTGTTAGACTGGAACAACCAACCGGACCGCGACGTGGACCGTCTGCTTTTCAGCGGCCTGATGCGCTTCGACGCGCGCGGCCTGCCGCTGCCCGACCTGGCCGAATCGTGGGGAGTCTCGCAAGACGGAACGATTTACAACGTGGCCCTGCGCCCCAACGCTGTCTGGCATGACGGTACCCCCGTCACTGCAGATGATGTCATCTTTACCATCAATCTAATCCAGAGTCAGGCTTCTTTCTACCCGCAGGACATCAAGGATTTGTGGGCCAAGGTCGAAGTCAAAAAACTCAGCGATAAAAGTTTAAAGTTCACCCTGCCTGAGCCATATGCTCCCTTCTTAGACTACCTGACATTCGGCATTCTGCCCCAACATATTTTGGGCAACATCCCTGCCGAGCAGATTCCCAACGCGCCATTCAATCTGGCTCCGGTAGGCAGCGGACCATACAAATTTGAGCGCATCATTGCCAGCGGTGGACAGATCACCGGCGTCGTACTAACCGCTTTCGATAGTTATTACGGGCAAAAGCCTTTTATCTCACAAATTGTCTTTCGGTATTATCCAGACGCATCCTCGGCGTTCAACGCCTACCAAACGGGCGAAGTGATGGGCATCAGCCAAATCACGCCCGAAATTCTGAACGCCTCCCTGGCCGAACCCAACCTTTACATCTACACCAGCCGCAAGCCTCTTTTGAGCTTGGTGCTTTTGAATCACAACAACCCGGAAACGCCTTTCTTTCAAGACAAAGAGGTGCGCCGCGCCATGGTGATGGGACTCAACCGCCAGCGGCTGATAGACCGTCTGCTGAACGGGCAGGCAATTATTGCAAACAGCCCAATCCTGCCAGGCTCATGGGCTTACTACGAAGGCATAGAGGGCATCGGCTACGACCCCGAAGGTGCAATTGCTCTGCTCAAAAAAGCCGGTTACACCCTGCCGGCCGGTGAGGGAACTGTCCGCGCCAAAGAGAACCAGCGACTGGCCTTTACACTTCTTCACCCGGATACCCCCCAACATACCGCCATTGCCCAGGCCATTCAGCAGGACTGGCAGGAAATCGGCATAGAGGTCAAATTACAGCCTATGCCTTACGAGCAACTGGTCACCGCCAGCCTGGCCTCACGCGCCTATCAGGCCGCGCTGGTAGATTTGAACCTGACGCGCACACCCGACCCCGACCCCTATCCATTCTGGCATCAGGCCGAAGCCACCGGCGGACAAAACTACGCCCAGTGGGACAACCGCCCCGCCAGCGAATATCTCGAACAGGCACGCATACAAACCGACATCAACATCCGCACCCGCCTCTATCGCAATTTTCAAGTCGTCTTCTCGGCTGAGCAGCCAGCGGTTTTGCTGTATTACCCGGTTTATTCATATGGCGTTGATGCAGAAGTACAGGGCGTACAGATCCCGCCGCTCTACGATCCCAGCGACCGTCTGAGCAATCTGCCAGAATGGTACTTAATCACCCGCCGCGCGCTGGAAAAAGCCACCGTTACCCCTGCGCCTTAATTTTTATGTATAACGCATCAGCAGACCACTTCTTTTACGAAACGGGCATTTCAGAACTGCAAGACTACCTGCTTTCTGAAAATCTCTACTGGCGGCTCTCTCATCCAAAAGCCGGTAAACTGCCCATGTTGACCGTTGGCAGCCTGTTGCTGGCACGCCGACGCTTGCAAAACGTATCATACACAAACCTGGACACCCTGGATTTCAACCTCCACACCTTGCGCTCAAAGTGGCGTTCAGCCTGGGAACGCAAGGTCAAGCACGAGCTTCGCGCCCGAACCGAACTGTGGCACAACTTCCTGGCAGATTATCGCCACGCTCCCGAACAACACGCGGATGCCTATCCCCAAGAAGTCCGCTGGCGCGTCATCATCCATCTCCTAATGCAAGAGATGGAGGACTTGCCCCCCGAAACAGAAGCCCTGACCGAATTAGATCGCATTCTGCGGCTGAGTTTCATCCCTGGCCAATTCGTCTGGGATCTAGAACTGGCTTCATCTTTTGAACGCGATCCCTTCTGGTACCTGTACGGCAAACTGAAACAATAACCTTGTGGAGAATCCTATGAATGACTCGCGTACGCTCGCCATTGAATATGCCCGCCAAAACAAAGACCGCTTCCTTAAAGAACTCATGGAGTGGATAGCGATTCCGTCCATTTCGACCAGTATTGAGCATAAGGATGATATCCAACGCGCTGCTGAATGGGCCGCAAGGCAACTAAAAAACCTGGGGATGGAAAATGTCCAGGTGATGCCTACCGGTGGGCACCCCGTTGTCTATGGCGAATGGCTGGGGGCAGGCAAGTCTGCGCCCACGATTTTGATCTACGGGCATTACGATGTGCAACCCGCTGACCCGCTGGAATTATGGGACAACCCGCCTTTTGAGCCGGTACAGCGCGGCGAATATCTTTATGGACGCGGCACATCCGACATGAAGGGGCAGGTCATGGCCAGCCTCAAAGCCGTAGAATCGATCATCCGCAGCGGCACTTTACCGGTAAACATCAAATGGCTGATTGAGGGCGAGGAGGAAGTCGGCTCAGAACATTTAGGCGACTTTATTCAGAGCCACAAAGAACTGCTGGCCTGCGATTTCTCCCTCAACCCCGATTCGGGCATGACTTCTCCCACTCAGCCGACCATCACGTATGCCCTGCGCGGCCTGATGTACGCCGAAATTCGCGTCTATGGCCCCAAACGCGACTTGCATTCTGGCCTCTTTGGCGGCACCATTCACAACCCGGCACAAGCGCTGGCCGAGTTGATTGCCGGCATGCACGATGAAAACGGCCGCATCACCCTGCCCGGCTTCTACGATAAAGTGCGTCCCCTCAGCCCAGAAGAACGCGCCGACCTGGCGCGCCTGCCCATAAACGAACAGACCTTCCTGCAACAAACCGGCGCGCCTGCCCTGTGGGGCGAACCAGAATACCTGCCCATCGAGCGCGTTGGAGCGCGCCCCACGCTGGAGGTCAACGGTTTGCTCTCCGGCTTCACCGGCGAAGGCAGCAAGACCGTCCTGCCGGCCTGGGCCATGGCAAAAATCTCTTGCCGTCTGGTGCCAGATCAGACCCCCGAAGAGACTTTCCGGCAACTGGTGGCTTATCTCGAGGCCAACGCCCCAAGCACCATCCGTTGGGAGATTAGGAATTTGCACAACGCCAGCCCGGCCATTACCGATCGCGACAACATGGGCATCCGCGCCCTTACGCAGGCCATGCAAACCGTTTGGGGTACACCGCCGTTGTTCAAGCGCGAAGGCGGCTCCATCGGCGCGGTTGTCTTCATCCAAAAAGGTTTGGGAGCCGAATCGGTGCTAACCGGTTTTGGTTTGCCCGATGACAACGTTCACTCTCCCAACGAAAAACTCCACCTGCCCACCTGGGAAAAAGGCATCGAGGCTCTGATTCATTTCTTTTACAACCTCAAACCTTGACTTCAGGCGGGACATTCGATCTGCCTCTTTTTACAGGTAAACAACAACATGGAAGACAAAATCATCACTTACGGCGGACAGGCCGTCATTGAGGGCGTGTTAATGCGCGGCCAAAATGTCATGGCCATTGCCATGCGCGCTCCAAACGGCGAGATTGTGACCCATACAGAGCCGCTATCAGGTATCTACCGCAGCCGCCTGACCAAAATCCCCTTCCTGCGCGGTATGATCCTGCTCTGGGACGCACTCGGATTGGGAATGCGCGCCCTGACCATCTCTGCGAACCTTCAAACCGGCGAGGACGAAAAACTGGAGGGGCCGGCTCTCTACCTGACCCTGGGCCTGTCTCTGACCATCGGCATTGCCCTGTTCTTTTTACTCCCCGCCGGTATCGTCAGTTTGGGCGAACACCTGGCGGGCTTTGATCCAACCCAAAATGTCACCTGGAACGCCTTCTGGAGCAACCTGACGGAGGGAGTGATTCGTCTCCTGATTGTGGTTGGCTACATCTGGGCCATTGGCTTCATGCGCGAGGCGCGGCGGCTGTTTGCCTATCACGGCGCAGAACACAAGACCATTAACGCCTACGAGGCCGGCGCAGAACTCACCCCCAAGTCGGTTGCAAACTATCCGATTGAACACGCACGCTGCGGTACCGCCTTTCTTTTGACTTTGGTGCTGATCTCAGTAATTGTCTTCACCCTGCTTGGCACCCTTCCTCTAGGCTGGAAACTCATCAGCCGCATTTTGCTCCTCCCCTTCCTGGCTGGCATCGCCGTCGAATACATTCGCTGGACGGCCAATCATCTACACTGGCCAATTGTACGCCTGCTCATCCGCCCCAATTTGGCCCTGCAAAAATTAACCACACGCCAGCCCGACCATGACATGCTGGAGGTGGCCATTCAAGCCTTCCAGAGCATGCGTCAGGCAGAACAAAATTTAGTCACCCAAAATGGGTAAGCGCCGAGTTTTCTGGCTGCTGGGCGGGCTGGCTGCCATCGTTCTTTTGCTTCTTGGGGGCTATGGTTTGCTAACGCGCGGCCGCCCGGCTCCTATCCCCGTTAAGCAAAAACTATACGAAGGCATCACCTATTATCGGCAGATCCACCTCCTGCCCCATGCCTCTATCGTCCATATCGTAAAAGTTGATACGCAAACAAAAGGCCTGCGCCTGCTAGTCACCCCACCGGACTTCAAAGATGACCCGCCCTTGCAAGCGCGCACCACCTCTCAATTTCTGCAAGAATTTGATCTCCAGGTGGCCATCAACGGCGACGGTTTTTACCCCTGGTGGTCACGCGGGCCGCTGGATTATTATCCCCATGTCGGCGACCGGGTTACGCCCAATGGATTTTCGGCTTCTGGTGGGAACATTTACACACAAGGCCTGCCAGATACCAACGGACAGAAACCAACCCTGTACATCAGCCGTCGTAACGACCTTTCTTTTAACAGCCGTCCAAGCCGCGTCTTCCATGCTATTTCCGGTGACCAGATGCTAGTGGAAAAAGGTGAAATTGTCCCCAACCTGGATAACTCGGCGCTGGAACCGCGCACAGCAATCGGCATCAACCGCAACGGACGCTGGCTTTTTCTGGTCGTGGTAGATGGGCGTCAGCCGCTTTACAGTCAGGGCGTTACATTTCAAGAACTGGCGCAAATCCTTCGAGATAACGGCGCCTATTTTGCCATGGCACTGGATGGCGGCGGCTCATCCACGCTGGTTATCCAAGACCCCAAAAGCGGCCAACCGTTGGTTCTAAATTCGCCAATTGACCAATACGTCCCCGGACGCGAGCGCGCTGTAGCCAATCACCTGGGAATTTCTGTTGAGAAGTAAAACAAGACAAAAGGGGTGCGAATCAAAAAGCAATTTCGGTAATCTGTTCAAAATTCAAATCAAACAGCGCTTCATCGGCTTCATAATCCCCCTCTATCTCATCCAGGCTCCCAGCCAACCGCCCGCGGTCGCAATAAGAACGATAGATACAAAAAGAACAATGCCGCGTATCATCGGTCAGTGGAAAGTCCACAGCGGCAGCAATCTCAGCCACGCGCGCCTCGAGTACATCTGCATCGCGCCTGGACTGCGTACGTGAGTATGGGAAACGGGCCGGCTCATCAGGGGCATTGGCCATCCAGTAAACCATTTCAATCTGTTCTGCCTCAAAAGGCCTGCCATTGTTTAAGTGTGCCGTCGCGCAAGCCGCAAGAAAGCGATAAACGCGCGTCTGCCAGCGAATAGCGAGCCACTCATTCTTTGGCCGCCGGCGGGACGTTTTCCAATCATAGATAAGAACCCTGCCATCAGAAGTCAGGGCCAACAAATCATACTTGGCCAGGAGGCGGTACCCCGCCAACGGAGCCGATAAACTCACCTCCGGCAAACAAAGAGTCAGGTCAGCCAACTCCGAGCGAGCAAAGGACAAAAAATTTTGCCACCAAAGGCGGATGTTTGGCGTTGTTGCCAGGCGTTCAATTTTCTCAGCCGGCACGCCCAACAGATACTGCTGTGCCAGACGGTGAAAGCAGGCTCCTTCCCACTGCAAGCGTTCGTTTTCAAGCGCCGGTTCCACCTGCATAGCCGGATATTCCACTCCCTCCAGGTAGCGCAAGAGAAACCGGCGCGGACAATCGTCATAGTCCTGTAACGATGACTGAGAAAAGCGAAAGTTTTCAGGCAGACGGGCAGGTCTCATAAGAATTTACGCAAATAAGCAGGGCAATCTGTTAGGGCGCTATTTCCAGGCGATGTTGTTACATGTTGACTATGCGCAAGTTCCAAAGCGACCGACAATACGCAAAATATCAAAACCCTCAGCATAGGCGCGTTCTGCCAGTGCCCCATGCCGAATCATGGTAGCGCGCAGAATGTTTAGATCAAAATAGTATTTATCGCTGTAGGTTGCATATTGCGATAAGGCTTTTAATTTCGCCTCAACATCCTCGTCGTTGACTTCCACCAGGAAATGCGGGAAGAAACCATAGGAAGAACGTAAAACATCATAGCCCAGCACAGTTGCCCCGCGGTAGGCGCGCAAGCATTCTTCGGTCGCCACGTTATGATCCTGGTGAATATCTTGACGGGTATGCACCAAAATAATTTCAGGCTCAAAATCACGCCTCAGGCGGAGTAAATATTCTAGAATCTCCTGCCGCTGGTCAGGAAAACGCCGGGTCTCAAAAGCCTGAACAATATCTTTCTCTTCAGGAACGCCCAGCACCTCCATGCTGCGCCGGTGCTCTCGAACAACGTTTTTCAATGCCGGATTCTTCTGATTGTCCGAAAGAGTCACGCACATAATGTCGCTAAAAGGGAGGATATGATGGATGAAGGCCCCACACCCCAATTCAATATCATCTGGGTGAGCGCCAACAAAAAGAATGCGCTTGCCGTAAAAAATCATTTTGCCTCAACAGAAATTTGGGATGGTTGCATTGCAAAGCAAAAGCCAATAACCTCTCTGCATTCAACCGCTTAGAACGATTATACTCCAGCCATACATCTATGGTGCTCCAGCCCCGTAGAGAGAGGGGTCGGTAGGTGTTTTACCAGACGGGTCGTGGATATAGACCCAATCGCCAACCTCAGCCCAATCAAAAAGCCAGTGTGCATCACCAATGGAAAGGTTGATGCAGCCGTGCGACTGAGGATACCCAAAGCGAGTACGCCAATATGCGCCGTGCAGAGCGCGCGCCTGGTCAAAATACATTGTCCAGGGCACTTTATCCAGGTAATAGTAATCGGCAGGGTCATTGTTGCGCATGGTCTCGGTCTCTTTCTTTTCGTAAATTTGAAACAGACCGGGACGCGTCCACATCGGTTCCACTCCACTGGCAATCAACGTGGCAAAAACCAGTTTCCGCTGGTCATAAACCGCGAGCGTTTGTTCTTCAAGATTGACCTCAATCCAGCGGTCATTGGTCACCCCCTCTGGTGGAATGGGCTTGGGAATGACCCGCCCTACTTTTCGACCTTCCACCCATTGGTTGGGAGCAATCAAGTACCAGTTGTAGCCATCCGTTTCCTGAATTGCATAGACCGGCGTTACATCATAAAGTGCAAGTTTACGACCGGTCTCCACGGCATTGAAGCCGGGAGCATTGCGCACCGGCAGGTCGTGCTCAAAAGCCCAGCCAAAAGAATACTGCGGCGTGGAACTGAACTGTAAACCCTGAAAGGTGGGTAGTTGTCCGATGCGTGAACCTTTGCCGGGAATCCATTGATAGTCCGACAACATAAAGTAATAGCCCCGCTCTTGAACAACGTCCAAATAGGTGACGTAAACAAAACCAGGCTGAAAAGTGCGGACAGCGCCCGTTTGAGATTGGGCGTTCTCCAGAGATGGATAGACGTCAACAGGCACCTGGTCAAGTTTGTAATAATAGTAAGGAATTTGACTCAGGGTAGAATCGGGCGGGTAGGCCGAAAGTGGTCTTGCAGGATAAGGAATGCCCTGCGTTGCCCAGTAAGAGAGATAGGCCGCCGGCCCCAATGGCATGCAATCCCCTGGGTCTGAAGCATATACCGCCGGCGGGCAGACAATTGCGCCAGCCGCCGGCTCGGTTTCTGGCGAAAGCGGCATCACGCCTAAAGTATGGATCTCTCCCTTCAAGACGAGCAGGCCAAAGGCCCAGAAAAGATTCGTTATCAATCGCATAGGGCGCACATTATAGCACAAGCAGTTTACTGATTTGTAAGGTAAGCGTCTGCCATGTTTTTGGTTTTCTGTCAAACTTGACACAATGCCAGCCCTGTGCTAAATTATCTTAGTCAACGCGGGCGTCTGACGCCTGTTCGTCAGGCGCGATATATAGATTCTCAGTTTGTTAGGAGGGCAGCCTTGTCCAAGTCTCGCACACAACAAATGGTTGACCGCCTGCGCGAATTGCAAGCCTCGTCGCCAGACATTGAAGCGTCGGCGGTTGTCAGCGTAGATGGTTTGAGCATAGCCTCGGCCCTGCCACAGGGCGTCGAGGAGGATCGTGTCTCGGCCATGTCAGCCGCCATGCTTTCGCTTGGTGAACGCATTGCCAGTGAATTGGGACGCGGGTCGCTTGAGCAGGTTTACATTAAAGGCGAAAAGGGTTACGTGGTGCTGATGTCCGTGGGACAGGATGCAGTTCTGACAGCGCTGGCACGTGAACAGGCTAAACTTGGCTTAATCTTCCTGGATATGCGTCGGGCCACTGAAGACCTGGCCAAACTCATATAATTATGGAGCCGCTATGAGCCAGATACAACCCAGTGGTTTGTACTATCCGAACAAGTTTGGCCTGATTCTGCTAAAAGCCCTGGAAGACGTAATGGGGAAGAATGGCCTCAATGCGATTTTAAATCTAGCCGGTTTGAGCAAATATATTGATGCCTATCCTCCTGACAACCTGGAAAAGGCCATTGATTTTGCAGAAATCGCTGCCATTAACATTGCCCTCGAAGAAATGTATGGGCCACGCGGCGGACGCGGTCTCTCTCTACGTGTGGGACGCGCCTTGTTTGCTGATGCTCTAAAAAACTTTGGCGCCTTGGCCGGTGTGGGCGATTTGGCTTTCAAGGTATTACCCCTGCAAGCAAAATTACGAATCGGTATCCCTGCTGAGGCAAAGATATTCTCACAAATCAGCGATCAGCACAGCACAGTGGAAGAACGCGACGACGTCATCATTTACACCATTCACAAGTGTTCTGAGTGTCAGGGCCGCAGCGGGCTGGACAAACCGGTTTGCTTCATTGCCGTTGGCTTGTTACAAGAAAGCCTGAAGTGGATTTCCGGCGGGAACGAGTTCCGCGTCAACGAATCGAAATGCATTGCCTGCGGCGACGATGTGTGCGAGTTCACCATTCAGAAAGAGCCAATTTCGTAAAGCGCGAGGCAGATGTGGCCGAGACAAAAGCAAAAGTGCTGATCGTTGAGGACGACCTCGATGTAGCGGAAATGCTTAATGCCTATTTCCGCGTTCAAGGCTACGAGGTCTTTACGGTCAACTGGGGCGAGGATGGAGTGCGCGCCTGCCAGACAATGCATCCAGATCTGGTCATCCTGGATATCCGCCTGCCCGATATTGACGGCTATGAGGTAGCCAAACGCCTGCGAGCAGACCGCCGAACACAAGACGTACCAATCATCTTCTTGACCGAAAAGCGCGACCGCGCCGACCGGCTGCAGGGGCTGGAACTGGGTGCAGATGACTACGTCACCAAGCCGTTTGATATTAAGGAGTTACGTCTGCGCGTCCGCAATGCCCTGCGGCGAGCCACACAGGGAACCTTGACCAATCCTGTCAGCGGCTTGCCCGAAGGTGCATTGGTCAATGAGCGCCTGTCTGAAATTCTGCAGAAGAACGGCTGGACTTTGGTTGTCATTTCTTTGGAGAATCTGGATACCTTCCGGGAAATGTACGGCTTTGTGGCCTCCGACGACGTCTTGCGGGCCGTCAGCCTGATGATTAATAACGCGGTACGCGAATTCGGCAACCCGGACGATTTTGTTGGCCATCTAAGCCCAACAGAGTTTGTCCTGGTGGTCTCGTCCGCTACGGCAGAGGGTCTGCTGGAACGCATTCGCGGCAGACTAGAACAATCACTGGATTACTTTTACCCCATCAAAGATCGCGAGCAAGCCGCCACGCTGCCCAAGCGGCTGGCAATCCGCACCGGCTTGCTGCAAAACGTTGCCGGCCGTTTTGATAGCATTGACATCTTAAAAATCGAACTGGCTCGTTGCAAGAAATAGGAAAAACGCTTGCAAATAACCGTTATTGTTCCCACTTATAATGAAGCGGAGAACCTGCCCCGGCTGGCCTCCGCTTTATTCATGCTGCCCATTGATCTGCATTTGCTGGTGGTAGACGACGCCAGCCCAGATGGGACCGGCCGGCTGGCCGAAGAACTCTCAACCCAGTATTCTGGCCGTCTTTCTGTATTGCACCGCCCAGGCAAATTGGGCCTGCGCTCGGCTTATTTACAGGGCTTCCAACACGCTTTAGACAACGGAGCCCAAGCCGTGGCTCAAATGGATGCAGACTTTTCGCACGACCCGCAAGCGCTCATACAAATGACCGATCGCCTGAAAGATTGCGATGTGGTATTGGGTTCGCGCTACGTCCCAGGCGGAAGCGTAGACAGTCGCTGGCCCTGGTGGCGCAAGAAACTTTCAGCCTTCGGCAACTTCTATGCCCGTACTATTTTGGGTGTCCCTCTGCGCGATATGACTACCGGCTACCGCCTGTGGCGGCGCGAGGCCCTGCTTGGCCTGCCGCTTGAGCGCATCCGCTCCAATGGTTACATCTTCCTGGTAGAAATGGCTTACATTGCCTACCGTCTCGGCTACCGCATTGGCGAAACCCCAATTTACTTTGCCGATCGGCGCTGGGGGCAATCGAAAATGTCGTTTCGGATTCAGGTGGAGGCCGCTTTGCGTGTCTGGCAGGTCAAGTGGAGTTACCGCGACCTAAATCCTCCCCTCTAAACTTTCGCACAGATGTCTCCACTCATCTAATTCAAGCGTTTCGGCCCGGCGTTGAGGATCAATGCCCGCCGACAAGAGGAGTTCAGCCACGTGCGCCGGACTCATTCCCAGGCCTGCAGCCAAAGAGTTGCGCAGAGTTTTCCGTCTCTGACTGAAAGCCGCTTTGATGAGGCGGAAAAACATCTCCAGCAACGGAGCAGCAATCAGCGGCTGCGGCGCCACTTCCACGCACAAGACGGCCGAGTCCACCTTTGGCACCGGGTAAAAGGCTCCAGCCGGAATGCGCGCCGCAATATGCGGGGAGCCGTAAACCTGCACGCTGAGCGCCAACAGACTCAGCGCACCGGGCGCAGCACAAACCCGCTCGGCTACCTCGCGCTGGACCGTCAAAACCAACCGACGCGGACGGGGCTGAGATTCCAGCAAATGCCGCAGCAAAGCCGACGTAATGTAATACGGGATATTGGCAATTGCCAGATAATCCGCCTCGCCTACCAGATTGGCCGGCGAAATTTTTAAAATATCACCCTGCACAATCTGCACATTTTGCCAGGGGCTCAGTACATCCCGCAATGGCGGAATCAGGCGTTCGTCCAATTCGACCGCAATCACCCATCGGGCGGCGGCTGCCAGGTAGCGCGTCAAACTCCCCAGGCCGGGTCCCACCTCCAGCACGGTATCTGATTTCTCAATACGAGCCGCGGCAGCAATCTTCTCCAATGCCGAAGAATCCTGCAAAAAATTTTGCCCCAGTTGCTTATCGGCGCGCAAACCATATTGCCGCAAGATGGCAGCGGCATTCAACGGCGGAATAGGCGGATTTGCAGGCAACCTCATACAAACTCTCACTGAAGAATAGCCGGAATCGAGGCTGGCGCCGGTGCTAGAAAATAGACTTTAACCCAGCCGGTTAAATCTTGAATATTGTTATCGTCAAAGCCCAAATCAATCCAACGATAGCGAGAAATGCCCAACTTGTTCTCAATGATGTAGCCTCCCCCAACATCCCCAATTACCCCAAAGCCATATCCCGGAATATACACCCGCTGCCCTTGCAAATAAGCATACAGCGCCGGGTCCACGGCCACCACTCCTTTACCTGCGCGCAAACCACTGGCCGTCCCGTAAGAACAGCCTACAATGCCAGAATTGCAAGGCGAATACACTGTTGCGTACATATCCAGCACGCGCCAGACTTCCAAGTTCTGGCCATTGACATTGAGCGTTTCAACCACCACTTTGGTACCATTACGCACAATTTGCGTCTTTGGAGGGCGAACCACCGTCATCTCCTCTGCCTGGCGAGACACCTCTTGCCCATCAGCATAGCGGATGCGCACCCGGCCAAGCGCCAAACCCGACTCCCCCATTTGAACAATCTCTTGCCAACCCAGCGGCTGGTCGGGTGCAGATTGTGTCTCGGTGGTATACGGAATACTTTCCTGTTGGATGACCAACGACTCATACACGCGCCGCAGACGAATCTGCCCATCGGCAGGCAGCGGCTCCGACTCAGCCGGAAGCGGCTCGTCGAGACCCTGAGGCGGGATCCCGGCCTCAACCAGCGCCGCGCCCACCGTTTCGGCTGCTGTCCGAGATTCGATGCTCTGCTCCCCCACACGAATAATCACTTCTTTGGAAGGAACATAGGTCACCGCCATCGGTGCGACAATAGGCGTCCCTGCCGGCGGAGTAAGACGGTCGCCCGCATACAGCAAAATGTCATTCTCGGTTAACGCTTGCCCCACACTAACAGCAGCCGTCCGGATTAAGCGCGTACCGTCTGGTGTGACCACGGTCAGCAAAACTGCACGCCGAATGTTCAACACATAAGCCGAGGCAGGTGGCAAGGGTTGTGCAGGATCAATCGGAAGGCCAAGATAAAACAGACGGTCGTCTGGGTTCAGGCTCAGGCCAGCCTGTTGCAGCCAGTCCTGTGGGGTGCCGCCAGAGGCCGAGACAAAGAAAACCTCCCCGCCGTCCAAAATGGTCACCGGCCGGACTGAAGAATTGCAGGAAGCCATAAGAAGCAAAATTGATGCCAGGAAAAGCAAACGGCGCATACAAGGCATTGTACCCGATTTGCTTGCCCGACTCAACGTCGTGACACAATCTGAAGTAAAATCAAAACATGTCCGAACTTATCTCTGCCCATAGCAACCCAACCGTCAAACTGATCAGGTCTTTACGGCAAAAAAAAGGCCGAGAGGAAAGTGGTCTTTTTTTAGCCGAAGGCATCTCTCACTGCGGCGAAGCCATCGAAGCCGGCTGGGAAATTGAAATGCTGGTTGTTGCCCCCGATTTGCTGACCAGCGAGTTTGCCCATCAACTTCTCGAAAAAGCCACCCGGCAAAACATCCGCATTGTGCGGGTAAGCGCGGACGTATTTACCAGGCTGGCAGAAAAAGAAAACCCACAGGGTATCCTGGCCATTGCCCATCAACGCTTTGCGCACCCAAACGACCTGACACCAGAAAATTTTCCCTGGGGGGCGGCATGCGTCTCGCCACAGGACCCTGGTAATATCGGCACAATCTTACGCACTCTGGATGCAGTTGGGGCGGCGGGTTTATTCCTGCTGGAGGGGGGAGCAGATCCATTTCACCCATCGGCTGTCCGCGCCAGCATGGGCGCCATCTTTTGGAAGCCGGTAGTACAAGCCACGTTTGCTGAGTTTACTCACTGGTGCCGAAGGCATGGCTACCTGCTGATCGGATCTTCGGCGCATGCCAGCCGGGACTATCGGGAATACCAGCGCGGCAGGCAGCCCGCCATCTTGCTGCTGGGCAGCGAACAAAAGGGGCTTTCGGCAGAACACCTGGCTGCATGCGACATTACACTCTCCCTGCCTATGCGTGGGCGCATCAGTTCGCTCAACCTGGCCATTGCAGCAGGGATTCTGCTCTACCAAATGGAATTTGGCACAAACAAAACGGGGGATTCAATCGCCAGACAACGGTGAAAGAAAACGCATCATCACCAAAGCAAGCAAGCCATAAAAAAGGATAATGGTCATTGCTAGAAAATGGGTTCCAAACGCCACATAAAGAGCAGATTGATAAGTAGCCCCAAAAATCATCAAGATAGTAACCCAGGCCAACTCATGCGTACCGAGATTGGCAAATCCTTGCACCGGCGCCAGGCTGAGAGGAATCATCAACAAAGATACCAGGATGACCTGAAAGAAATCTACTTCGTAGTCTAGTCCCCGACAAATGAAAAAGAGATTGGCATACAGACAGGCCCAGATACCAATGGTCAAAAATGCAATGCGTAAGTGTTTCTTGCGGCGCTGAATTTCTTGCAAGCCGGCAATCACTTTCTTGAACCAGGACCAGAAACGCGCTAGCCAGAGGTGTGAAGGTGAAATACGGTTTAACACACTCGAATTTTGTACCAGCACAAAAATAAACACGCAGACGCCAATGACACCCAAACAAAACGTCAACGAGGCCCGAAGCGCCCACGATGGAAGTTTATCCCAGGCAAAAGGTAAAACAACCAATAAGATAAGAGCCGTCGAAAGGAAGTCATACACCCGGCTAGCAAACAGAGTAGCAGTGCTCTCGCTCAATGGCATTTTGAGCCGGTCTTTTGTAAGCAACAGATACGACAACTCCCCACTACGCGCCGGCAAAAGATAATTGAACATATTGTGCAAACTGGTGATGATCAAAAGGTCTAGCCGACAGGGAGATTGACTATACAGCAAATCTCGAAAACGCTCCGTTCGCAACACAAGGCTGGCAAAATATACCAGCAAAGAAGATATCAGCCAGGGCCAGCGTAAGCGTCTTGCCAGCAAGTAAACTTCTTGCCAGTGCAGAGTTGCAAACATATAGGCCAAAATAGCCGCCGAGAGAATCCCACTCAGCACCAGAATTGCAGTTCGGGTAGCAGGTTTCATAACCGTCTGAGTGAAGCCGCCGCAGATAATTTTTCCAGCCAGGCCGGCTCAGAACCGTATCCAAACTCACGCATCTGCCTGCCACACAGCGCATCCAATTGCGCGCATTGCGCAGGTGTCCACTCCGGCCACTCAGGGAACATGTTCTTCGGAGCCGCATTGAGCGGCTGGCGAAAACGCTGAGCAACGTTTGTCACCCGCGGCAAGCCAAAGAAATCGGCAATCTCATCAAAAGCCCGCTCCGGATTCTTGGCATAGAAAATATCCTCAAAACGCATACGCAGATAGGGCACTTCTGTTGACTCAAGGCGGCGAATGACACGGTTTTTGAAATCCCAAATCCAGCAGAAACGTTGAAAACGCGTAAACTTGAAGTAATTTTTCCAGGGGATTTCACCGGTCAAAAACGGACTGGGTTGCCACATTGGAACCAGGTAATTGGCAATGAAACTGGTCGGACGAAACCTGGAAAAATTCATATGCGAGGTTACATAAGTACGCGGGTCGCGCACTAAATGTAACACGCGCACATTGGGGTAAAGTTCGGGAGCAACAGCAATCAGTCCGTAAAGGAAACTGTTGTTTTCAACCCAAAAAGGTTTTGGGCAAGCAATCAAGTCTTTCCCTTTGAAAACCTTCCAGCCCAAAACCAACAACGACTTCGGGAGCAAGCCGGCAAAATACATGTTTGAAAGAATCTGAACCGGCCGCGACCAGCCATATTCGTGATGAGATGACACTTGTGGGTAAAGTTCTGCCAGCAAACGGGCGAAAAAAATTGTTCCAGTGCGCCCCGTAGAAACAATAATGAGCGGCTGGGTATCTTTCATTTTTTGCTTCCATCCAAGGAATCAGAAAGAGGCTGAATTGGTTCGCTGCGATCAAAACGCAACTGGGCGATTTGCTCTGAAACCAATCCCACCATAAAAACCAGTACAGATGTGGAAATCAACAAGGCTGAGGTTGAGCCGTAATTGGTATGCCACAAAAGAACGCGCACCAAACCATATCCAACCCCCGTCAAGAACATCACAAGGCTCAGCGGCACAAAAATTTTTAACGGCGAGAAAAAGACAGCAATTTTCAGAATGATGAGCAGGAAACGCAACCCGTCCTCAACCAGGCGGATCTTGCTCTTGCTCTTACCGGCCCGGCGGGTAACACGGATGGGGACATAAGCCAGGCTGTAGCCGGCGCGCAGAACCGACAGGGTAATCGTAGCCGATGACGAGAACGTATTAGGCAATAGATACATGAATTGCCGCACAATGTGCGCCCGCACCGCCCGTAAACCCGAAGTCAGGTCTTCGATCTTCCGGCGGGCCACATAAGATGCCAAGCGATTGTAAATCGCATTGGCCAGGTCGCGATGCAACGCCGTTTGGGAACCGTGGCTGCGGCTGCCAACCACCATATCATAGCGGTCAATCAGCGCCAGCAGACGGGCAATATCCGCCGGGTCATGCTGGCCATCGCCATCAATTGTGACAATTATCTCGCCGCGCGCATAACGATAACCAGTCTTAAGTGCCGCCCCATAGCCAATATTATAAGGGTGTTGAATCAAACGCACCCCGCTCTGTCTTGCCGCCTCGGCCGTGTGATCGGAGGAACCATCATCAACAACCAGGATCTCTGCATCCCACTTGTTTTCTTCCACTACCTTAAGCAACTTCTGCAGAAATGCTGCGATAACCTCACCTTCGTTATACGCAGGAACAACAATGGAAATTTTTGGGCTAATAGATTTCATAAGACTCACAAAGCAATGATGCTATACTCCCGCTACGCAGGGCTTTTAATTACAACGCCATGCCGTCTCGTTTTAAAAACCGGCACTGGCTGTATGCAGGGTTATTATACAAGACTCTCTGCAAAAAACGTCCTGTGTTTTGCAACTTTCCTATCCTTCCCGCATCAAATAAGTATAACTCCAAGCAATTGAAGGAGCGTGGATGGACGACACAAAAAGTAAAGTCATCAAACTTGTTCTAATCTGTCTCATCTGCATCGGCCTGATTGCCGGCCTGACAATTCTTATCCAAAATTTAGTCTAAAAAACATAAGGAGAAAACTAAAATGAAACTCAATAAAAATATGGGCCAAACCGATCGTATTATCCGCCTGATTGCCGCGGTCATCTTTGCTGTCCTGTACTTCACAGGCATTGTGCCTGGCGTGCTAGGCATCATCCTCCTGGTTCTGGCCGTTGTCTTCGTGCTCACCAGCATTGTCTCGTTCTGCCCGTTGTACACGCTCTTCAATCTATCCACCCGCAAGTAAATTTTGTCATCGGGAAGATAACACAAAACAAGCCGCTGTCTTGCTTGCGGCTTGTTTTGCTTTATTTCCAGCCAGACTGCCGTCTTGCTTTGCGGCGCATGTATTGCTCATGAATCTCAGCCACGTGTGAAACCTTTTCGGCAATGGCTGCTTCCAGCCAGATTTTGCCATGTTCAGCCGTAGCCAGGGAGCCAGATCCGTATGCACCAGTGCGGGTATCATCTTCCCAGGGGGGGTTGGCAACCAGGGCACCGCCTTCCACCCAATCCATGTAGTAGTTGGGCGTGGCAATAAAGTCGGTTTCATCTACCACTTTAGACATGTCCACCAGATCGGGTCTCAAATAAAGCATTAGGGAAGTTTCCAGTTCGCAAGCATGTCCCATACCGCCAATTTTGGAAAGGCGGTGTTTTTCAAGAGCGGCTACGCCCTGCGCACCAGAAAGGTACAGAAAGGCAGTAGCAATGAAAGCATGCGGGTGACGCTCGCCAGCATACTTAACAACATTGACCAGAAACGAAGTGTTACCTCCATGCCCGCTTAAGAGATAAAGACGCTCAAAGCCGCGGGAGACGAGCGCATCCACTACCGCGAGATAAAAATCTTCAAAAGCGCGACCACCTGCATTAAGCGTGCCGGCAAATGCCCGGTAGTGCATACTGACGCCATAGGGCATAACCGGCAAACAAACGGCCTGGTCTGGAACGGCAGTGGCTGTCCCCTGCGCCACGGCCTCAATGCAAACCGTATCCACATTCAAAGGCAAATGTAAAGCGTGCTGTTCGGTATGCCCAACCGGCACAAGAACCACTTTATCGCGCTGTTCATCGGTAAGCCAAACAGACATTGGGGGAATAAAAGCCTGCCGAATCGCCTGCGCGCCCAATCCCAATTCCAAACCTTGCGGTATGAGAGCATAGACACGGGTAAAGCCGCCCTCCCGTAGACTCTCGAGCAAATTGGCAATAAAACCGGTCAAAACCGACTCCGGAATTTCCACCAGGCTGCCACGCCAGCCATAAGGGATGGGCGGCAGCAAGCCAATCTGGGGCGGGTCTCCCAGGGACTCGGCTAACAGGCCTAAGTCGTAGCCGGAACCGAGTGGGATGACCAGGGGAACATCGCGCCGCAAAACGGCAACTTCAGGCCAGGTTAATTCATCGTAAGAAAAGATTTTCGTCACTCCCAATTCCTGTTAAAACGGTTCTAACGAACCTCAAAAAGGAGCGAACAACAAGTAACCGCCCCCTCAGCCTTGGCAACCTCGCTGGCATCCACCAGGCGCATAGGGATACCAGCACTCTCAAGGCGAGCGCGTGTGCGAGGAAACGCGGTAGGATAAATGATTTGACCGTCCACATAGACAGCATTGGCAGCAAACGGCTCCGAAGGATCTACCTCGATAAAGTCAAAGCCAGGGAAGAAACGCTTGTCCACCCAAGATGGATTGATGAGCAGAGTTTTTTCGGCCACCTGAGTAACAGCCGATTTGAGATGCAGACAGCCGGTTACCGGAACGCCTTTCACACGATAGCCATAAGGTGCCAAAATGGACTGCATTTGTTGGATGGCTGCGTCATTACTGCGGCTGGTTAGACCAACAAAGATTTCCTTACCTATGCGCAAAATATCGCCGCCATCCACAGTTCCGGGCGGCTGGATATAGTGCAATTCACGGTATTGTTGCAGTACGCGGGCAATAGATTCTGTTTCGGGTTTGCGCGAATCGGCACCAGGACGGGTAATGATGGCGCATTCGTCCAACACCAATGCCGTATCTTCCACAAAGACCGAATCGGGCAGATTGGGTTCAGCAGGCAAAGAAATGACCTCAAAGCCCAAGTCGCGCAAAGTTTGCTCGTACTGACGATGCTGAAGACGGGCCAGTTCAAGGTCAATGGGCGTGCGCTCGAGATGCGTCAGTTCGCAGTTGAGCATAGAAGGGCTGATTTGACGGGTAATGGCCAGACGCATAGGAACTCCTTTTTTGCAGTTAAAGCAGCAGGCTTTCGGACTAGAACTACCGACTCACAGGAAGAACCTCCAGGTGGAGGTTCTTCCTAAAATTTAAATCTCGTCATCTTCGTCATCAAGCCAGGAATCTTCTTCCTCTTCAAGGTCGGTATCTTCCCACTCCTCCAATTCATCTTCTTCCCAATCTTTATCCAGTAAGTCCTCTTCATTCGGGGCATAGGTAGCACAACCGGTGTCAGGATCAATTTCGACAGCAGCCGCGCTGCAATACCCATCGTCCAGAAAGATGCAGTCAATGTAACGGCAACGAATGCGGGGCATAAATCTTTCCTCCTCTATAATACGATAATGAGTTCTTATTCGCAGAAAACGGTCTTTTCACAGCAGCCAGGCTTCGACGGTTGCGCCAGGCGGGAGCGATTTTACACCAGAGGGAATAATCAGTAAAGCATTTGCCTGTACCAGCGAAAGCAGATTGCCCGAGCCCTGATGACCGGTCAGGCGCGCCCGCAGGTGACCGTTTTCTTCGTTAACCACAGCACGCATGTAGGTTTCGCGTCCATCTGACTCAATGGCTTCGTCTAAAAACACCCTCTGAATCCTGCGCGGTGTACACTGACAACCGCTCAAGCGTTCAATTGCCGGGCGGACAAAAACCTCAAAGCCAATAAAGGCAGAGACAGGATTCCCGGGCAGGCCAAAGAAAGGGATATGATGGTAGGTCCCAAAGGCTAGGGGTTTACCCGGACGCATATTGACCTTCCAAAAATCCAGATATCCCCGGCTCTCTACAACTTCTTTGACAAAGTCAAAGGCACCAACACTAACACCCGCCGATGAGACGATCAGGTCTGCCCGCTGCTCAACCGCCTGCTCTAGCAAATTTTGTACAGATTCGCGCGCGTCTGCAGCGATTCCCAGAAAGATGACTTCTGCCCCAGCGCTTTGTGCCAGTGCTGTCAAAGTATATGAGTTGGCGTCACGGATTTTGCCGGGAGTAAGCGGTTCATCAACCAGGATTAACTCATCACCGCCGGAGAACAGGGCCATCCGGGGTTGGCGATAAATCAGCACAGATGCAAGGCCAAGCATGGATAGCAAACCCAGATCTTGTGCGCGCAGTCTTTGCCCGGCCTGCATGACCACTTGCCCCAAAGCAACATCGCTGCCGCGCGAACGGATATTGCGGCCCGGCTCCACCGCCTGGAAGATATTCACGCTTTGCGGGGGAGGCGCGCCCGGTAAACGATAGTTGAAATCGGTATCCTCTACCGGTATAACTGCATCGGCTCCTGACGGGATCGGAGCGCCTGTCATAATGCGCGCAGCCTCGCCAGGCCCAATCGGCTGCTGAGGCAAGGTCCCGGCCGGAATATCGGCGACCACGCGCAAGGTCCGGGGCGAAGCAGGAGATGCGCCCTGGGTATCTACAGCGCGCACGGCAAAGCCATCCATGCCTGAATTGTCAAAAGGAGGAAGTTCTACATCTGCCTTAATCTCGCCGGCCAGCACTCGCCCCATACAGGCGCGTAGAGGCAGATAGAGGGTATCCACCGGGGTCAACGAATCAAGAATGCGCTGGCGCGCTTCGTCTACGCTGATTAAGGCCATCTTGTCCACCAAGCGGCGAGATTATACCAATTTTTGTTGATTTGGGAAGAGTCAACCCGGCTTGATACGCTGTACTTCAAGCACGTTGGGCAGGTTTTCCATGCGCGTTAAAACGCGCGAAAGTTGAGAGAGGTCGCGCACTTCAAGCACCAGTTTCATATACGCCATGTTGTGACTGACGCTGACATTGGCATCAATCATGTTGATGCCTTCGTTGCTCAGCAGGGCCGTCACATCGCTCATTAAGCCCTGACGGTCAAAAGCGCGGATATGAACCGGCACCGGATAAGTGCGAATCTGTTCGCCCCACGAGACCTGCACCAAGCGTTCGCGGTCTTTGGCACGCAGGATGTTCGGGCAATCACTACGGTGAATGCTGACGCCACGACCGCGAGTGATATAGCCAACGATTTGGTCGCCTGGTGCAGGATTGCAGCAGCGTGCCATACTGCTCAAAAGGCCCTTGAGGCCAACCACATTAACCGCATCGGTGGCAGCAGGGGCTGGCGCGCTCACCGGAGGCAGTCCCTCGGGGACAGGCACGTACTCGCTCAGAAGTTTAACCACACGTCCAATCGAAAGATCGCCGCACCCCAAAGCAACAAAGAATTCATCTGGGGAGCGATAATCCATATCGTGGGCCAGTTTCTCAAAATTGACTTCACCAAGGCCCAAACGATGCAGTTCGCGCTCCAGCAACAATCGCCCCTGCGTCAGATTTTGTTCGCGATCTTGCTTTTTGAACCAGGCGCGGATTTTTGAACGGGCGCGCTGTGTCTTGATCAGACTCAGGTTGGGGTTTAGCCAATCCCGGCTGGGCCCTCCCCGTTTCGTGGTCAAAATCTCAACCTGTTCGCCGGTCTTTAAGACATAGTCCAGCGGGACCAGTTTCCCGTTTACCTTGGCTCCCCGGCAACGATGGCCAATATCGGTGTGGACCATATAGGCAAAGTCTATGGGGGTAGAACCGGCCGGCAAATCAATGATGTCACCACGCGGGGTAAAAGCATACACCCGGTCCTGGAAAATATCGGTCTTCATTCCATCGAGGAAAGCGCTCGGGTCGCTGACTTCCTGGCGCCACTCCATCATCATCCGCAGCCAGTTAATGCGCTCATCGTAACTGCCAGAGTGGCTACCTTCTTTGTATTTCCAGTGGGCCGCAATGCCAAATTCGGCCTGAATATCCATTTCGCGGGTACGAATCTGCACTTCCAGGGGCCGACCATCCTCATAATAAACAGACGTATGAAGCGAGCGGTAGCCGTTATCTTTAGGAGAAGCGATATAGTCATCAAACTCCCCTGGGATAGGCGGCCACGTTGTATGAATCACGCCCAACGCCGCATAGCAATCTGCCACTTCGGGAACAATGATGCGCACAGCACGGATGTCATAGATTTTTTCAAGCGGCAGCCCCTTACGCCGCATTTTCTGGTAAATAGAGTAGATGTGTTTTGGACGCCCAAATACGGTGGCGGGCAAGTGATGTTCATGCAGAACGCCATCCAACCTTTTGCGAATGGCGTCCATTTCTTTTTGACGATCTGCCTGATGTTCAGAGAGATAACTGCTAATCTCAAGATATAGTTGCGGGTTAGTCACCCGAAATGACAGATCCTCCAATTCACTTTTAATCTGCCAGATACCCATACGATTGGCCAACGGCGCCCAGACCTCAAGCGTCTCTTTGGCAATGCGCATTTGACGATCTGGGGATAGGACGCTCAGGGTACGCATGTTGTGCAAACGGTCGGCCAGTTTAATCATCACAATCCGCAGGTCTTCTGCCATTGCCAAAAACATCTTACGAAAACTCTCGGCTTCGTCTTCGTAAGGGCGATTGGTCATATCTTCCACAATTTTGAGTTTGGTTACACCCTCAACAAGTGTGGCAATCTCTTCCCCCACCATCTCGCGCAAGTTTTCCCGCCGGTAAGAAGTGTCCTCCAGAACATCGTGCAAAAAAGCAGCCGCGATGGTAGCCGCATCGGTATTCAGATCTTTCAATATCCGCGCTACTGCAATGCAATGCGTAATATACGGCTCACCGGATTTGCGAAACTGACCGACATGAGCCTCAAACGCCATTTGGTAAGCGCGTTTGACGGTTTCATAAGCCAGCACGCCGCCCACGTTGCTGGCATATTCAAGAATATCATCCACGTCAGAAAAAACATTTACTTGAGCCATATTCAAGTCGTTCTCGCAAACAAGAAAAAATCATTCATCTGTCGGTGTTTGACTTTTTCCATCCAGACGGTCCAAAAAGAGCAAGATAAAACTGCCAATCAAAAAAGACGCTGCAAGTGAAAGGTTGAAATCTAAACCCGTCACACGTTGGATAATAAAAAACAGCACAATAAAACTGGAGACCGCCGCATAGAGCACCACAATCTTCCAGTGAAGGCGAAGGTGTGCAATTTTTTGGGGTGTGCGAATGTAAAAAACTCCAACCAGCGCCAGCATATAAAGCAGATAGTCCCAATCGGTACCGCGCAAGCCTAAAAACGTCATTACACCCAACAAGAGGCCAATCAAGGCCATGAGGATCCCAACCTGAATCATATCACGCTCCCAAATCGGGTAGAATTATTCTTAAGCAGAATTATTCTAAGGAGTATAGCACAATTCCCAGGAAGGTTGATATGCCTGTCGTCAACAATGTCACTCGTTTGCTTGAGGCACGCAAAGTTGCCTATACCGCCTATGAATTGCCCGCCGAAAAACTAGGTGCGCTCGAAACGGCACGCCTGTTAAACGTCCCGCCAGAGTGGGTTTACAAGACCATTGTGGTCACCCGCGAAAAAACCAAAAAGCCGATTTTGGCCGTTATCCCCGCCCCAAACCAGGTGGACTTAAAAAAACTGGCTGCTGTTTTAGGCGAGAAAAAAGTCCACCTTCCGACAGAGCGTGAAGCAGAAGAATTGACCGGTCTTCAGGCCGGAGGCATCTCGCCCTTAGCCTTGCTCAACAAGGGATTCGGTGTAATTATTGACGATTCGGCCCGGAGCCTGGAACGGATTCACATCTCAGGCGGACAGCGCGGCCTCAATATCGCCCTGCCTGTCCAGGCGCTGGTAGAACTTACCCGCGCCCGGTTTGCAAACATTAGTGAACCAGGGGAGTAAAACAGTTTTTTTGGACAAGTCAGGCATCAAATTCGCCGATCTTTTTGCCGTTTACCCAAACCGAATAATGCCCTCCCGCAAAACTCCCTAAATCAAGGTCCACCTCAAAATCGGCCAGCACTTGCACACATATCTCCTCCGGGTTAGCCACCGAATAAACATCTACGATTATTCGATTCTCTTCATCTGCCGGCTTAACTTCTGTGCGTAACTGGTGACAGGGGGTGGGCAGATTGCCGCGCAGTTTTAGGACAACCCGCACAGGATAACTTTCCAGAGAAAATAATTCAGCCGACTGCACATAAGCGGGCGCACGCGACAAACCGGCATCTTTAGACAACACAGGAGGGGTTGGTCCCTGGACAATCGGGGATGGTTCTGGCCCAGAAATGGTATCAGGCGAGACGACTACAGGCTCATCTAATACCGGTCGGACAGGGGTACAGGCAAACAAGGTCAGAAGCACAAGAGCAAATTGGGCAATATTACGACTCATCAGGCACCTCCATCGCCTAGACGACCAAAGGTATCCTGAGGTTCCCTTCGTTATACTACGGGCTCAAACCAACCTGTTAAAACCTACCCATTTACCCCTTGATTACCGCCAGCGGCTTAAGCCGCGCCACTTTGCGGGCAATACCGGCCGCGCAGACAGTTTCCACGACTGCATCCACGTCCTTATACGCTTGAGGGGCTTCCTCGGCCAGCCCAGGCATAGACCCGGCGCGCACTTGAATGCCTTGCCTTTCCAGATCGCGGCGCAAGTCTTCACCCTGAATCTCATGCTTGGCCTTTGCGCGACTCATCAACCGGCCAGCCCCATGACACGAAGATCCAAACGAACGCAGCATAGAGGCCGTGGTGCCCACCAGCACCCAGGATGCTGTCCCCATGCTGCCCGGAACCAGCACCGGCTGACCAATCTCCTCATACTCAGGCGGCAGGCCTGGCGCACCAGGACCAAAGGCGCGAGTTGCCCCCTTGCGATGGACGCACACCTTGATGCGCTTTCCGTTTATCTCGTGTAATTCAATTTTGCCCATGTTGTGAGCAATATCATAAACCTGATGTAAATACCAGTTTGCCACCTTACCGGCAAAAGTTTCCTCAAAAGCCCTTCGGGCAGATTGCGCCAGCAATTGACGGTTGACAAAAGCAAAATTGGCTGCAGCCCGCATCGCGCCCAGGTAAGCCTGGCCTTCTGGCGAGTCCATGGGTGCACACACCAACTCGCGGTCGGGTAGAGAAATATTGTAACGGCGCACTGCCGATTGGAAAGACTGCACATAGTCGGTGCAAACCTGATGCCCCAGTCCACGCGAACCACAGTGAATTTGTACGCTCAGGCAGCCTTCGCGCAAGCCCATTGCCGCCGCGGCGCGGGCGTCAAACAACTGTTCCACCACATCTACTTCAATGAAATGGTTGCCCGCCCCCAACGAACCAATTTGCTCACGACCACGTGCCTTGGCACGCTCGGATACCGAGGCAGGATTCGCCCCGTCCAGGCATCCCCCTTCCTCGGTCCGGGCCAGATCCGCTTCGTCGGCATAACCATGCTTGAGCGCCCAGCGCGAGCCTTCGCGCAACAAACGTTCCAGTTCTGGCACGCTCACACGAACAGTCCCCTCTGTCCCCACGCCGCTTGGACAATATAAATTCAACAGTGTGGCCAGTTGTTCCAGGTGGGGTTCAGCCGCATCCAACTCAATACCCGAAGCCAGTAAACGCACGCCACAATTAATGTCATAGCCAATTGCGCCAGGAGAAATCACGCCCTGCGGATACTCTGTTGCTGCCACACCTCCAATCGGAAAGCCATATCCCTGGTGCATGTCGGGCATCACCACTACCACACCAACCAGGCCCGGCAACGTAGCCGCGTTGACTGCCTGCTCCAGCGATTTATCTCCCAAGACTTGCTCTAGCAGGCGGCGGTCGGCAAAAATCCGCACCGGCACGCGCATATCGCGCCGGAAAGACTGCGGTATCTCCCACTCATAGTCCGAAACGCGAACCAAATCCTGAAGACCAAGCATGTCACACCTCCAGGTCAAACATCGAAAACAATTTCCACTTCCAGTCCACGTTCTGTCGGGCGAATCTGCAAGTTGTGGTAAGTGACTGCCTTGATAAATTTGTTGACCGACTGGATGGCAGCACACTCCAGTTCAACATCCAGCCAGAAAGGCCCGTTACCATCCAAGCGCTTGATATGCAGGCTTTGGACTCCGAGGCTTTCCTGTTCCATCAAATAGACAATTTCGCTCAGAAAAGACACAAGCAGCGACTCGGCATCCTCGGCTTGCAATTCCAGACGCCGGTTCAGGCCCGGACCCGCGGCCAGATTCAGTCCCGAAAGCATATTCACCGCCCAAACAGATTCGGCCAAGAGACCACGCAAGTCATCTGACCAAATACGGACGGCCCAATCGGCAGTGTGAGGCAATTCTTCAAACGGCATATAAGCATTTTAACCTGAGTTCGGGATAAAATCTGTAAACTATCTTCCGGGTATACACTCAACAACAGGTTGCGTTTGAAACGCGGCCTACCATACTGACATTATTTTAACGTAAGTTCGGGATAAAAAATTCACCGCCGAGGCGCAGAGTTTCAACTCCATTTTTTTGTGTTTCTCAGCGTTCTCAGCGTCTCTGCGGTGATTATTTGGGCTTTTTTGCGCTAACCCGAACTCAGGTTATTTTAATAACGCACCTTTTGAGCAAGAAGGCAACAATCACTCTGGTGTCAAAAGCACTTCAAACACCTTCAGCGGCCCCACTTTTTTGACAAAAACAAGGCGGGCATCGGTCCCCCTCCACTCCACTTCAGACTCGTACAGATATAAAAAGGAATCGTTCAAACGACCAGCATCGGGCGAAAGCACCAGAAAGCGTATGCCTTGGGCTACACAAGCGCCAAGGAATGTATCCAACGAATCCTGAACTGGCAAAGGAGGATATTCCTCTTTATAGCCCCAAAGCCAGTCCTGATCCCAGCCACCTGCAATCCGCGGGTAATATGGAATGACATTCGGCAAATAAATGTCATAGCGGTCAGTAAACATCTGATCGGCAGACCTCAGGCCGCGGTTGGTCAAGATACGCTGAATCGCCTGGAGAGAGATCTGAGTAGAAGCAGATTTTCGCACAAAGCGCAAATCCTCTTTAGCCCAAAAGCCAATCAGCAAGATGACCAAAATCCCCATAGCAGCAGGTATAACCACAGCAAGCCATCTGTTCTTATGGCTTTGGGCTACCCGAAACAGGGATGCCAAAATCAGACCTAACATTCCAAAGAAGATTCCCACCAGGGGCAAAGGGGAGCGGGGGCTGCCTCCGGCTGCCACTGGCAAAGCGTACAGAACAATCACCAGTGTAGCAAAAATAGCAAAGCGTTTTTTGGCTTTGCCAGACACCAGAAAAAAGCCAAGTAATGGAACAAAGGCATACACCACGAGTTTTATCAAGCGACCGAAGTAAATGGAGATAAAGCTGTGCGGAGACTCCATCAAAGCCCTGAAAACAGAAAAATCCTGTATCGTCTCTACACTTGGGGGGGTTCGCCAGTCTATGCCGTAAAAGGTCTTATAGAGATTAAACTTCTGTGCCGTCTCAAAAGCACCGTGGCCAGAAATCAGATTGACAATTGGTTGTATACCCGCCACTATAAAAAATGCAACAAGCAAAATCGCGTAACCGCGGCGAAAAGGCATCCGATGAATCAAGCCATAAACAACAATAATTGCCAGCGAGGAGATGATTGCATGGCTGCGCCAAAGTGAAGCCGCACCCAGCGCGATACCAGCCAACCCATACTGCCAATTTGTGGAATGGGAAGGATGGTCGTTATCAAGTTCACTTTTGAAAAGCAAGAAAACTGCCCAGGCTGTCAGGGCAGCACTGCCAATATCTGGAACAAGGTAGGTGCTATATTGAAAAGCGAGGGGAAACAAAACGGTAAGCAGTAAGGCAAAAATTGATGCCCCCAGCCGTCTGGTTGACCATACCAGCCCAAAAACAGAAGCCCCCAGTAAGCCAGCAAAAAGCGCATTGGTCAAGGATGCTAACTGGATGACGTAACTGTAGGGGAAAAAACGCAAAAGCAAAGCGTAGCCAATGGGATAGAAACCGTTATAGAGTGATGCCTTCTCAGACCAGGAAAGATGACGTGCATAAAATAACAAACTCCAGAAATCGTTCTGCCCAACAAAGAAACGAGTACGGAGTTTGACCACTAGAAAAAACGCCGCGACCAGAACCGGGATTACGAAGAAGAGCAATCTGTCTTTACGAAAAGAAATTCGCCAGCCCGGTTTCATCCCAGCGCCTCCAGCAGGCGGTTGATCTCTTCAACTCGCGGCAGGTGAACGCGCAAAATGAGGCGGCCGCGCGCTGCCAGGGCTTCGTAATCCCCCAGCGCCTGCGCTCGCTCCAAGACCCCAAAGGTCATCCCCTGAGCGGGAATCTCCAGGTCTTCCAGTGGGTCGGCAGTGATTTGCAAGAAAAGGCCAATATCTGCTCCGCCTTTGTGGAGTTGACCGGTAGAATGCAAAAAGCGCGGCCCAAAACCAAGGGTGGTGGCGCAACCGGTACGGGCACGGATTTTCAAGCGCAGTTCGGTCAACAGGCTCTGCGTTTCCTGATTACGCGGCAGATAAGCGTTAACGGCTACGTAATTGCCAGGGCTGGCCAAATTCAGGAAGGCTTTTAGCAAATCGGGCAACGCATCCCCTTTTAGCGACAGATTGGTAAAAAGCCGCAAGCCGTTTTCTTGCCAAAACGGAATTGGCTCCTCCAATGCTTTATGCTGGCTATACGAAACAATTTTGGCTTTTGTCCGATCCTTGTTATCCTGGACATCGGGTTGGTCAAAAGCATTGACGCCCAGCACATGACAGGCGATGGCGGTCGCAACCTCCCAGCGATAAAATTCACCAAAGAGGTCGTAATCCTTCAAGACGGGAAATTCCAGCACGGGGTAACCTGCCGCGCGCAGACGTTCGACGGCTGCGTCCCATTCGCCAGAGCGGCGAAAGTAGACGAAAAGCCGGTCATCTCCATATCCTTCCGGCGAGGTCAACGGCTCGCCATCCACAACTACTATGCCCCGCCCTTGTTTGCCCGACGATTCGGCAATGAGTTGCTCCAGCCACCATCCAAACGACGCCAGCGGTGAATCGGCCAGCAAGGTCAATTTATCGCGTCCAGAGAGGGCGGCTTCGCCCAAAATGGCACCAAGCACCAAACCAGGGTTTCTTGCAGCAGGAGTTTCGATGCGGCATTCATGCCGCATGCTTGCCGCAGCGAACAAGACCTGCTCAAGATCAAGGCCAATCAATGCCATTGGCAAGAGGCCAAAATCAGCCAACACAGAGAAGCGTCCGCCAACTGTTGGATCGGCAAGTAAGATGTGACGAAAGTTCTGTTCGCGCGCTAACGCTTCAAGGGATGTACCGGGATCGGTGATGGCAATAAAGCGAGAGCCATCCTGACCCGAAAGTTGCCAAAAGTAGGCCAGCATGGCATTGACCTCTGCAGTCCCGCCGGATTTTGAAGCGACAATGTAAAGCGATTCGGCAGGTGGAAAACGGCGAGCGGTTTCCAGCACCTGCGCCGGGTTGGTGGAATCGAGAATGGCAAAACGGTCAGTAGCAGAGAAGACCAGGGAAAGCACTTCGGGAGCAAGTGACGATCCGCCCATGCCCAGCAGGAGGAATTTTTCAATGCCGACCCGGCGCACTTCTTCGGCCACAGAGCGGATTTCGGTCAAACGCGCTCGCGAAGTCTCCGGCAAGGTCAGCCAGCCCAGCCGTTTGCGAATCTCGGCTTGCGCAATCGGGTCATCCGTCCACAGGGATGGGTCGCCCCGCCACAAGCGGGCGGGGACAGACTCACGCTCAAGGTTAGCAACACGCCTGGAAACGGAAGCAGATAAGGGTCCGGTTTGAGCCGCTGCCTGACGCCGTTTCTCGTCAATGGCGGCAAGTAAGGCGGTAAAAGAGTCGGCAAAGGCACGCACCCCTTCTTCTTCCAGTTCGGCGTTGGCCTGCGCCAATGAATAGCCGGCAGATTCAAGGTCGGCAAAGATGCGACGCGCCTCGTCCAATCCCTCTGTCAGGGTGAGCGCGGCGCGGCCATGATGACGAAAGGCTGCCAGCGTTTGCGGCGGAACGGTGTTGACCGTGCCAGGACCAATCAGATGATCTACATAGAGGGTATCGGGATAAGCCGGGTTTTTGGTGCTGGTAGAGGCCCACAAGGGACGTTGGGGGCGAGCGCCATGCGCCAGCAAGCGGCTAAAGCGTTCGCCAGAAAAGACCTGCTGATAGGCAACGTAGGCCAGTTTTGCGTTGGCAATCGCGGCTTTGCCGCGCAGGGGTGAATCGGCCGGCAGGCGGGCATCCAGTTTGGTATCAAGCCGGGAGACAAAGAAAGAGGCCACCGAGGCAATGCGCTCGATGTTTTCGCCGGCCGCCAAACGGTCCTCAAGGCCGGAAAGATAAGCGTCCATCACTTCTTGATAGCGTTCAATTGCAAAAATGAGGGTCACATTGACATTGATGCCTGCGGCAATGGCGCGGCGAATGGCCGGCAAACCCTCACGTGTGGCCGGGATTTTGATCATTAGGTTGGGGCGGCCTACCCGCCGCCAAAGCGCTTGTGCCTGTTCAAAGGTGGCCGCAGTGTCATGCGCCAAATAGGGGGAAACTTCAAGGCTGACGTAGCCATCAGTCCCGCCTGTCTGTTGGTAAAGCGGAAGGAATAGATCACAGGCCCAAGAGATGTCTTCTACTGCCAGTTGCCAAAAGATTTGTTCAGAGTCCCAGCCGGCCCAGGCCAGAGGAAGGAGAGCAGAATCGTAGTCATTTGAGCGGGCAATGGCTTGTTGAAAAATGGTGGGATTGGAGGTGATGCCGCGAATCTCGCCGCTCTCAATCAGGGCCTGTAATTCCCCATTTTCAAGCAAGCGGCGCTGAATATTGTCGTACCAGATGGATTGTCCAAGATTGTGAAGGGTGTGGATAGGGTTCATAGGAGGTCTGGAATATCAAAATTGACTCTACTGCAAAAAGGTCTCAAACCACAAAGGATTTCTGAAAGGCTCAATTGAGAATCTTGAATTGCGGCGCACAAGCGTTTAAAAAAAACTTCATGACCTTTGTGCCCTTCGTGGAATTCGTGTCATTCGTGGCAGAAAGGCGTTCATCAACATTTTAGAGGGAGGCTGCCCAAAAGTCAATTTTCGAGTTTTCTCACTTTTGCCACCCGTCTGGCGTGACGTTCCTGGCCAGGGTCATTTCCCAAAAAGCGGGCAGCAAGGAAAGCCGCGACAATCTCACGCGCCAGTTCGGGGCCAATGATACGGGCGCCAAGACACAACACGTTCATGTCGTCATGTTCTACGCCCTGGTGCGCCGAGTAAGTATCGTGGCAAACGCCAGCATAAACGCCCTTTATCTTATTTGCCGCAATGCAAGCACCAACGCCTGAACCACAGAGCAGGATTCCCCGCTCGGCTTTCCCTTCCTGAATCAAGCGGCCAAGTTTTTCTGCATAGTCGGGGTAATCCACCGGCTCGGTGGTATGCGTGCCAAGATCAAGGGGTTCATGCCCAGCATTTCGAATCACTTCGAGAACGGTGGCTTTGAGGGGGAAGCCGCCATGGTCGCAGGCAACGGCAATTTTCATAATATCTCCCTGGCTTGAGCGATGATATTTTCAACCGTAAAGCCAAATTTTTCAAACAATACCTTACCGGGTGCCGAAGCACCAAAACGCTCAAGCGAAAGTATGCGGCCAGCCGCGCCCACATAACGCTCCCAGCCAAGCCCAATCCCGGCCTCAACTGCCAGCCGGGCACGCACATGTTCAGGCAGGACGGCCCGCCGATATGCCTCATCCTGGGCATCAAACAATTCCCACGAAGGGAACGAGACAACGCGCACGCACAGTCCATCGGCAGTTAGACGGGCTGCGGCTTCGTAAATGAGGCTCACTTCTGAGCCAGAGGCCATAAGGATCAGTTTCGGTTCCCCCTCCCCCATGTCGGCCAGCACGTAGGCGCCTTTCTCAACCGTTGGGAATTCCGCCGCTTCAAAAACAGGAAGGGCCTGACGGGAAAGGATGAGCGCGGTTGGAGTATGGCGGTTTTCAATTGCTACCTTCCAGGCCTGTGCAGTCTCGTTGGCATCCGCCGGCCGGATGACCGTCAGATTGGGAATGGCACGCAAGGCGGCCAGGTGTTCCACCGGCTGATGGGTTGGGCCATCCTCGCCCAGGCCAATACTGTCATGTGTAAACACATAAATTGCCGGTATATGGGAAAGGGAGGCCAGGCGAATCGCCGGCCGCATGTAATCCGAAAAGACCAAAAACGTTCCGCCGTATGGAATCAGCCCGCCATGTAAGGTCATGCCGTTCAGGGCAGCACCCATGGCATGTTCCCGTACCCCAAAGTGGAAATTACGTCCGCTGGGCGAGTCTTTTTGAAAAGCCGCTTCATTCTGAATCCAGGTGTTGTTGGAGGGCGCCAGGTCAGCCGAACCGCCAAGCAGTTCGGGCAATGCAGATGCCAGGGCGTTGATGACTTTCCCAGAGGCGGCGCGGGTTGCCATCCCCTTCGGGTCGGGGGGGAATCGTGGAATGGCTTGCTGCCAATGCTCCGGCAATTTGCCGTCCAGACGGCGGCGAAGTTCAATGCCAAGTGCCGGGTAAAGCCGCTGATAGGCATCCAGGCGCATCCGCCAGTCGGCTTCCCATTCGCTTCCACGTGCCAACGCCTGACGATAAAACGCCAGGACGTCTTCAGGTATGTAGAATTTTGGTTCGGTTGGCCAGCCAAGGCTTTCTTTTGCCAGGCGCAATTCCTCTTCGCCCAAGGGTTCACCGTGAGCCTTCGCCGTACCTTGCCTGTTTGGGGCGCCATAGCCAATAATTGTGCGGACAGCAATCAGGCTGGGACGCGGGTCGGTTTTGGCAGCGCGGATGGCGGTATCAATTGCTTCCACGTCATTGCCATCGTCCACCTGTTGAACATGCCAGCCATAAGCCGCAAAGCGCGCCAGACGGTCTTCGCTGAAAGCCAGGTCGGTGGGGCCATCAATTGAGATGTGGTTATCGTCATAAAGATAAATCAATTTACTCAGCCGCAGATGCCCTGCCAGCGAGGCGGCTTCGGAGGCGACGCCTTCCATCAAGTCGCCATCGGTGACAATGGCGTAGGTGTAATGATCAACAATCTTGTGGCCGGGTTGATTAAAGCGGGCGGCAAGATGCGCCTCGGCAATCGCCATGCCCACACCGGTTGCAAAGCCCTGCCCCAGGGGGCCGGTGGTCACCTCTACGCCGGGAGTCAGGCCATACTCAGGGTGCCCAGGAGTACGGCTGCCCCACTGACGAAAGTTTTTCAATTCCTCCAACGGCAAATCGTAGCCGGTAAGGTGCAGGAGGGAGTAAAGCAGCATGGAGCCGTGCCCGCCAGAGAGAATAAAACGATCACGGTTGGGCCAATGCGGGTTGCGAGGGTTGTGGCGCAAGTGGCGGGTCCACAAAGTAAAGGCCATCGCCGCAGCGCCCATCGGCAAGCCAGGGTGTCCCGAATTGGCTTGCTGAACAGCATCTGCAGAGAGAAAGCGGAGGGTATGAATAGCGCGGGTTTGGAGGTCAAAATCGGACACGGAGCACCTTTGGACGATTGAAAGTGAGGTATTTTACCATGCGTGCCTATCTGAAAATTGTAACATCAGTTGAAACATGAACGCTCTCAAAAGTGGGTCTCGTTTGAAACGAGATCTACTACTTCAATACTCCGTTTCGCGGCCAAGCACAAGCAAGGTCAGATACACTGTTCGACCTACAGTACGGAGCTTTTGAGGGTCTATGCGCTCACATGTATCCAGAGGGGTGTGGGCAAGATCGTCAGCGCCATTCCAAGATATCGAAAGCGTCATGGATTTCCGTCCGCCAAAGGCGGGTGGAATATCACGGCCATAATGTGGACCACGGCCACGCGTTGTAGTTGCGACATTTAATTTCCCTGCAGCAGATTGAAAGAGTCGGACCAGCCGATAACTGCTATCTTCGCCCACAGCAATCTCTTTACCATTGCCAGCAGCCACACCAGAAAGTTCAATTACCGCTTCAACCTCCAGATGTTCAAAGCCAGTGCGTAAATTCATGATAGTCGTCACGCTCAGTCCTTCTCCGCGTTCGCCAGCAGGCCAGGCCACAAAGATAATCGTTTTATCTGGCTGGTAAGGACTTTGCTTAAGAAGGCGGGCAAGTTCCAGCATGGTAGCCACACCACTGGCATTATCGTTTGCGCCCGGATATATTGTACCGTCGGGACCAACGCCCAATCCATCGTAATATGCACTGACAACAATCACATGCAAATCCTGACCAGATTCGGAATCGGCGCCAGGGATAACACCCAAAACGTAATGAGATTTTTCAGCAGACAAGTCTTCAGGCGGGCGGACGTCTACAGTCATTGCCAAATCCAGGCCCGTATCGCGTCCAATGGCCTGGCCAGGGTCAAGCGAGACAGAAGTGGTGCGCATCTCGTCTAAACTAGCACCAGCGTGTCGCAGCAAACGGTCGGCAGCCGCAGGCGAAATGTACATCACAGGTGTAGTGCGCGTATTGAAAACGGGGACATCAGATGGATACAATTGCCGAACCATCAAGTCGGTCGGATTGGAGGCAATTATCAATAAACCACCCACCATGCCAAGTGAAATTTTATTCAAGTCGCTTTTTTCGATCAGCACAATGTTGTCACGCTTGACCAAATTATGCACGCCGTAGGCATCTGCATCCGCACTTTCCTTTGGCAGGCCAAAGGAGAGTGTCACCAGTCGTCCCTGAAAGGTTCCGTATTGCAAATGTCCTGGAACTTCGACAAAATCAGCACGATAAACAAAATCATCCAGGACACCGCCATCGGGGTTCAAAACTTGCAAACGAGGCGTTTCCAAAAGATGCAAGCCGGGTTTGACCTGTTCCTCAATGTAATTGGTGCCTCTTCCACCTGGCAAGAGGCCAATTTCTTCCATCCGTCTGGCAATGTAACGAGCAGCAGCATCTGCTCCTGGAGTTCCGCTTTCGCGTCCGGCAAATTCAGTTGAGCTCAACATGCAGATATCTTGTAAAACTCTCTGTTCGTCAAAACGCAAAGATTCGGTGCGATAGGTGCTAAGCGGGGAAACGTTCTGCAAGAGGAAGGCGATGGCCACAAATGCGCCCAATGTGGCCATCAAGGTGTAGCGGTTAAACAAACGGCTTAGGTTGGCATGAATGTCCTCTAAGAAACGACGCAGGCCTTCGCCAAAGAGGTTAAAAGTGATAATTGCCAGAAAGAAGGCCATACCCGGATACAGAGCCATCCAGGGATAACTGCGCCACCAGTTGCGAATATTGGCAATAAGAGCAGCCCACTCAGGGACATCTGAAAAATGCACCACCAGCATACTGCGTCCCATGTCAGCAATAGCTGCGCGAAAACCACCACCCATATAAATATCCAGATAGCCTAGTTCGGCCAGCAGCATCATCACACCACCCATTTCCAGGGCTGCCAGGACGATCAGGGCATTAACAAGATTTGGCAAGATGTGACGTACAAGAATCTGATCGGAGCGGGAACCGGCCGAGCGGGCCGCTTCCACAAATAATTGAGGTTTTAGGGTTATAACCTGGCTGCGTACAAACTGTGCCACCTCCCCCCAGCCCACAAGCGAGAGAGCAACAACAAAAACCCATATCCCTTGTTGAATACCTAATGCTTGAATCACCAGTATAGCAAACAAGGTGACCGGAAAGGCCGCCCAAACGCCAATAGCGCCGGTGATCAATCGGTCCAGCCAGCCTCCGCGCTGCCAGCCAGCCAGAGCGCCCAACAAAGTCCCAAGTCCCAGGCGAGCCAGCATGGCAAAAAAGGCCAGTAAAAGTGTTCGTTTGCCGCCTGCAAAGACCAATGCTTGCAAGTCGCGGCCAATGTAATCTGTGCCCCAGGGAAAAGTTTCAGAAGGTGCATACGGTGGAGCACCAATCACACCATCTATTATCATCACGCCATTGACCTTGTACGGATTGGCCGTGGTCATTTTTTCACCAAAGAAAGCGATCATCAAAAGTCCTATCAGCAACAAACCGCCCACCAGGAGAGCCGGGTTGGAAGTCAGACTCCCCATCAGCCATTTGCGGCGTGCAGCCGCCGGGTTTTCGCGTTCAACTTTCAGCAGGGATAAGCCTTCGGGTAACGGAGGCAGGCTGCGGTTCCGGTGGATGAACCGATGGCGCATGTCCTTCAGCCAGATTGTGAGCCCAGCCACTATGGCACACAACCAGTTCCAAAATGTCTGTTGGTCTTCCCGTTGTTCCTCGCCAGCGCCTGTTTGCAGACGAGCATCTATCAGAGGAAAGAGGATTTCAATGCTCAGGTTGACAAATAAGAAAAACAACCCCAGAGAGAGAAGCAGGTCGGTCACAAACATCGAGTTGCCCTGTTCAATCGCCTGGAGCAGAGTCAATCCAACGCCCGGCCACTCAAAAAAGAGTTCGACAACCGGCAGGCTTGCCAGGGAGAACCGTAAAGAAGTCCCGATGGTGGTCAGCGTGGGGATGAGAATGTTAGGAAGGACATGAGCATCCCGTATCAAACGCCAGGAAAGCCCTTTGGAATGCGCTGTACGGATATAATCTTGTTGCAAGGCGTCACGTATGGTCATATACGTCACCTGTGCAATCTGTGCCAGCGGCCGCACGGCTAACACAAGAACTGGCATCACGAGATGGGCATCCCATCCAAAACCAGCCGAGGGAAGCGCCCGCCAGCCTAAACCTCTATGCAGCCAGATGTTACCTACCCAGAGAAGCATAGCAAACAAAAAACTGGGGGTAGAAGTACCAAGGACAGAGAGGAGCATGATAAAGATTGCCGCTGCCTTCTGACGTCTCAAGGCAGCGATCAACCCTAACAAGAAGCCAACCAGTAATGCTACTCCAAGCGCCAATAAAAGTAGAACAGCGCTTGCCTGCAATGTTTCGGCTACAAGTGAAAAAGCCGGATGCGTTTCTTTTTTCCAAAAATATTCCTGCGGGTGTGCAAAAATATATTGTGCAGTGCGTACCACAGCCTCCCAGGCGGCTTCCAAGGGGCGGGCGGGTTGATGGGCGCGGCCGCGTTCGGCCAGAATCAATCCCCAAGATGTAAGGTAGGCAATGGTCAACAACGTAACAAGGGCGTTGCTCAGTCGGCGGGCAAGCAAGCGAATTTCTGTCTGACCGGTTCTAATGGGTATAGTGGATAGGTTCAAGGCTGCACATCCAAAAGCAAATTGAGCACCTCAAGCAAGCGTTCCTGCCAGTCAGGTTCTTTTACAAACGTACACCAATAGGCGTTTTTTCCGCCGCGCACTTGCGGATTTAAATCGCGTAAAGGCTTGGGTTGACTACCATCAGGAGGGGGCGGGTAGCGCAATGCAATTTGCCCTCCCTCGATTCCGACCGACGCCAGGCCGGCGCGCTCGGCCCGCAATTTCACCCGCATTTGATAGAACAGGTTAGCCGTCATTTCGGGCAAAGGACCAAAGCGGTCTTCAAACTCACTGGCCAGGGCTTCAATCTCGGCTTCGTCCCGCAAGTCGGCCAGGCGGCGATAGAGACGGAGGCGTAAATCCTGATTGGGGATGTAGTCGCTGGGAATGCCGATGGCCAGCGGCAAGTCCACGTTGACCGGCAGTGAAAGCGGCGCACTGAACTGGTCAAAGCCTGCTGCCGGGGGCGGGAGGGCGCCGCCGGCAACAGCACGCAAGCGACGGACAGCATCGGCCAGCAGGCGAGTGTAGAGATGAAAGCCTACCGCCTGAATGTGACCATGCTGACGCGAACCCAGCAATTCGCCTGCGCCGCGGATTTCCAAATCGCGCATGGCAATGGAATAGCCGGCTCCCAACTGGGTGTTTTCGGCAATCACCTCCAGCCTTTGCCGCCCATCGGCTGTAGGTGGCTTCTTGCGATGACGAAAGATATAGGCATAAGCACGGACTGCGCCGCGGCCAACCCGCCCGCGCAGTTGATACAACTGCGCCAGGCCAAAGGTATCGCCGCGATCAACAATCAGGGTGTTGGCGTTTGGGATATCCAGTCCCGATTCAATAATTGAGGTCGCAAGCAAAACATCCACTTCTCCGGCGTTAAAACGCTGCATAGCCAGGGCCAATTCGTGCTCTGGCATTTGCCCATGCGCCACAGCAATCCGCGCTTCGGGAACAAGTTTTTCCAAATGCATACGCATGGCATGAATCGTCTGCACACGGTTGTGTACAAAGAAAACCTGTCCACCGCGTTCCAGTTCGCGTAGAATGGCCTGCCGCACCAGGCGAGGAGAATAGGGGCCAACATGCGTCACCACAGGCAGACGTTCATCGGGAGGGGTATTCAGGTTTGAGATGTCTCGCACACCGGTCAGCGCCATATAGAGCGTGCGCGGGATGGGCGTAGCCGTGAGGGTAAGCACATCTACCTCAGTACGCAATTTTTTAAAGTGTTCCTTGTGGGTCACGCCAAAGCGTTGTTCTTCGTCAATGACAACCAGGCCCAAATCTTTGAATTGCACATCCGACTGGAGCAGGCGGTGTGTACCGATCAAAATATCCACCGTCCCCTGTGCCAGGCCACGTAAGACCTCGCTTTGCTCGCGCGGACTGCGAAAGCGGGAAAGCATCTCTACCGTCACCGGGAAGGCCGCTAGCCGCTGGCGAAAGGTCTCGTAATGTTGCTGGGCCAAAACCGTGGTAGGCACCAAAACGGCTACCTGGCGGCCATCCACTACGGCCTTGAAAGCAGCGCGCAGCGCAACCTCTGTCTTTCCGTAGCCCACATCGCCGCACAAGAGACGGTCCATCGGACGCGGCGTTTCCATATCCCGCTTGATTTCTCTTAAGGCACGCAGCTGGTCTTCGGTCTCAATATAAGGAAACGAATCTTCCAATTCTTTTTGCCAGGCTGTATCGGGAGAAAAAGCATATCCCTGAACAATCTGACGGCGTGCATAAAGATCAAGCAGTTCCTGGGCCACCTGTTGAACTGCCTCCTTCACGCGGCCCTTGGTGGTATGCCATTCAACGCCGCCCAAATGGTCAAGCGCCGGCAGAGTCCCTTCGGCCCCCACGTAACGAGTCAAGCGGTCGGCTTGATGGATAGGCACAAATAACTGGTCGCCATCCTTATACTCCACACACAGAAACTCGCGTTCCAGGCCGTCAAGGCGACGACAGACCAGGCCAACATATTTTCCAATGCCGTGATCAATGTGCACCACATAATCACCGGGGGACAAATCGGCATAAGCGGCCTCTGGCGTCTCAGCGCCAACCGGCTGACGCGTGCGCGGTTGAGGGCGCGCCCAGCCAAAGATCTCCGAATCGGTGATCAGGACTGTATCGGCCAGTTGCCAGCCGCCAGAAAGAGAACCTTCGACAAAGGTCACCTGCGGCAAAGTCAAGTTCGGCTCTAAACGAGGTTGTTGTTCTAACCACAATTCCTGCAGGCGAGACCTCTGGCGAGTGACCACAAAGACCTGACGGTTATCAGAAACCAATCCAGCCAGATATTCTATAAAAGGCTTCAAGCGCCCTGCAAAGCGCTCCAGTTGACCAAACTGAGCCGAAAGGCTGTTTGCCAACCCTGTCTCTTCCTCTGCGCCAGAATAACCCAGTTCAATCCAGTGCCGGGCATGCAAACCATCTTCTAATTCAGACCAGGTCAGGTAAGGGATTGGAAAATCAGCAGGCAGAGTACCTTCGGCTACGCTTTCCTGCCGAAACTTGACAGCCTGTTCCTCCACATCTACAACCATGCTCTCAAACAGACTGACATCATCCACAAACACCCACGCATTCTGAGGCAAGTAATCTAAAAGAGAGGCCGGCAAGGGATGTAAAACAGGGATATAGAACTCGCTCATATTGCTTTCTGCTACTTGCCAACCGGAATCGGATGTATCCGAAAGCAGATATTCACGCGCAGGGGTGATAAGCACAGCCTCCAGATTTTCAACCGTGCGTTGAGTGGCCGGATCAAAACGGCGCAGGGTATCAATCTCATCCCCAAAGAAATCTATGCGTACCGGCAGATGTTCGGCTGCAGGCCAGATATCGAGAATCCCGCCGCGATGGGAAAATTGTCCCGGCTCAAGGACGGTATCCACCGCTTGATAGCCTTCGGACAGCCAGGTGCGGCGCAGAATCTCCGGCTGAACCGTCTCCCCGCTACGCAACAGGCGGCAGGCCTTGAGGAAATCTCGCCGCGGCAGGGTACGGGTCATCAGAGCACGCGCCGATGCAATCAGCACCGGCGGGCGGATCGGCTTTTCAACAAAGGGCAAATGATAAGAGGCCAGCATAGTCAATGCCTGCAAGCGACCGCGGCGGGTGGCATTCCCCCAAGCCGCCTGCTCGTAAAATAGAGGGGTCGGCTCATTAAAGTTCAGGCACGCTGCCTCTGGCAGCCAGAAAGCAAGTTCATCGGTCAACGCCAGGGCGTGGTCGGCGCGGTCTGTCACAAGCAGGAGAGGACGCTGCAGGTCCTGGTACAACGCGGCCAAGACGGGCAGACGCGCCGCTACCGGCAGGCCAAGGCCGGGAGGACGTTTGCCCGCCTGCAAAGATGTAAGAAGATGCGTATAGGCCGGGAGTTGCCGAAGAGTATCAAGCAGTGGCTGCATCCACATCAGACTCCCCCAGCATCCACCGTGCCGTTGAATTGATTCATGGCCGCCTCCAGTCCTTGCAAAACCCAGGTCAGGGCCGCGTTTGCAGCCCGCTCAAGTGTCTCAGAAAGCAAAGGCAAGTCGGCTGGCGGAAAATCCTGTAAGACATAATCCGCCGGGTCCATGCGGCCAGGAGGGCGGCCAATTCCCAAACGCAGGCGCGGAAAATCTTGTGTTCCAAGCCGCTCAATAATCGAGGCAACCCCTTTTTGTCCCCCTGACCCGCCGCCTGGGCGCATACGAATGACCCCCAATGGTAAATCGAGGTCATCATGTGCCACCAAGACCTGGGAAAGCGGCAGTTTGTAAAAACGCACCAAACCCTGTACAGCCTGGCCGGATAAATTCATGTAGGTCTGCGGCTTGGCAAGGATGATTTTACGATCTTCATGCAACGCTGATCCAACCAGGGCATGGGATTGCAAACGGTTGAGAGAAGCGTTCAGGCGCACACACAAGCGGTCAATCAGCATAAAGCCGATATTGTGACGGTTCTCGCGGTACTCGCGGCCGGGATTGCCAAGACCAACAACAAGAAAAGTAGATAGGGACATATGCAATTTGCAAGGAAGGGTAAAGAATCAACGTCGGCGAATGCGGATGAGCAGCCCAAAAACAACGAACAGAAAGATAATTGTCAAAGCGCCGCGCAAGGCAGCGCGATAAACATCGTGGGACGTCACAGCCGCGGAATTAGGCGATAACGGAGTCGGCTGGGGTGGGTCGGTGGGCAAAGGTAACGGGAGCAGGCCAGGGGTCGGACGAGCAGCCGGATCGGGTGTGGGCGTTTCCAGCGGGGTGTAGTTCCTTACGCGGATATTCGTTACAAAGGTGTCCACAACACTGCCATCCGAGAGAAAAATTCGCAGACGCAGTTTGTATGTCGAATCGGTGATGGTCGTTGTATCCCAGACTGTAAGCGTATCCCCCAGCACAGGGATGTCGGACTGTGTAATCAAGAACCAGGTGTTGGTCGGGTCATCTTGATAAGCAAAAGCGATCTCCGCCGACTGGAAACCTTCTACATCTGTGGTGCCGGTAATGGGCGTTGCACCCTGCACGGCCTGCCCGGAAATGGGCGCGGTGACAATCCCCGCCTGTTGTGCCAAAACGGGAAGCGGAAAAATCAGCCAACCGGCCAGCAGTAGGGTTAGACTCCAGACCTTCATCGCGAGGGTTGAGTCTAACATAAAAGCGGCAAACTTTCTATTGCGTTTTTGCCTTGCGAGTGTTGGCTTCAATTTCGAGAAGAATCAGCAAGGCCTGGGCTGAAGCCTGAAGCAAAAAGAAAAATAAAATGCCGGCCAGGGGTTGCTTGAGATAGTACATGATTTGCGAGGCGTAGTCTGTTGGTCCCAGGCCAAACATAAAACCACGCACAATTTGTAAAACATAGATTCCGATGTTGAGAATGAATTCCAGAGCATAAAGTCCCAAAATCACCCATGCAGCAATTTGAATGCCGCTTATCAGACGGAAAACAAATTGAGTATCAAAATAGGTACCCAGAAACGGCAAACGGACTGTCTTTTGGTTCATTCGTTCTACCTCCATGTAAAAAATTCTTTTGGTATATAATACACCAGTTAATTCAACCGGTGTGCGATGTTCGTCGCTCTGTGTCTTGATTGAGAAGCAGCATCGCGGCGTTAGAGAGTTTGTTTATAATCACTTGTCCGGAGCAGGTATATGTCAAACGAAGAACCGAAAACCGCCAATTTCATCCTTGAGGCAGTGGCCGAAGATTTACGAAGCGGCCGCTTCACCTATGTTCGCACGCGCCTGCCGCCTGAACCCAATGGTTACTTGCATATTGGACATGTCAAAGCCTTTTACATTGACTATCTGACGGCCAAACATTTCAACGGCGAGTTGTATCTGCGCTTTGACGATACAAATCCGGCCAAAGAAGAAACAGAATACGTCGAAGCCATCAAGGAAGATACGCTTTGGCTCGGCATTCGCTGGGATAGAGAGACTTACGCTTCAGATTACTTTGACAGGCTGTACGAATGGGCAATTCGCCTGGTCAAAAAAGGCCTGGCCTATGTGGACGATCAGTCTCCCGAAGAAGTCAGCGCTACGCGCGGCACGCTGACAGAGCCTGGCATCGAATCGCCTTACCGTAACCGTTCGGTTGAGGAAAATCTCGATCTGTTGGAGCGCATGAAAAACGGCGAATTCCCGGAAGGCAGCCGGGTGTTGCGCGCAAAAATTGACATGGCTCATCCAAATATCGTCATGCGCGACCCGGTCATGTACCGCATCCTGAAAGTGCCCCATCACCGAACCGGTACCAAATGGTGCATCTACCCTCTTTATGACTGGTCACACGGGCAAAACGACTCGATGGAAGGCATAACCCATTCGCTTTGCTCGCAGGAATATATTATTCATCGCCCGCTTTACGAGTGGTTTTTGGAACAATTGGACGAGTTTCGCAGCCGTCAAATCGAGTTTTCGCGCCTCAACCTGACCTATGCCATGATGAGTAAACGTAAACTGCGCAAACTGGTAGAAATGGGCGTGGTGCGCGGCTGGGACGACCCGCGCTTGACAACCCTGCGCGGACTGCGGCGGCGAGGCGTTACGCCGCAAGCAATCTTGGATTTCATTGCCCGCACCGGCGAAACCCGTAACGATAGTTGGGTGGATATGGCTCAGTTTGAAGCCTGCATTCGCGACGACCTGAACAAACATTCCCCGCGCCGCATGGCCGTAACCCGCCCCCTGAAACTGGTCATTGATAACTATCCCGATGGGCAGGTGGAATGGATGGATGCGATCAATAACCCTGAAGACGCAGAAGCCGGTACGCGCAAAGTGCCATTCTCCAAAATCCTGTACATTGAGCAAGACGATTTTCGCGAGGTGCCGCCCCCCAAATATCACCGTCTTTACCCCGGCAATGAAGTGCGGTTGCGCTACGCCTATCTGGTAACCTGCACCAGCATCACGCGCGACCCGCAGACGGGCGAGGTGACCGAGGTGCATTGTACCTACGACCCGGCCACACGCGGGGGCGATGCACCCGACGGCCGCCGGGTAAAGGCCACCTTGCACTGGGTCTCTGCCCAACATGCTGTACCGGCAGAGGTGCGTCTGTATGATCAGTTGTTCACTGTTGAACGGCCTGACGAAATCGAAAACCTGGAACAGATTATCAACCCTCATTCGCTGGAGGTGCTGACCAATTGCTTCGTTGAGCCTTCACTGGCCGAAGCCAAACCGGGAGACCGCTTCCAGTTTGAGCGAATAGGGTATTTTTGCATGGACCCGGATTCGACACCAGGCAAGCCGGTCTTCAATCGGACCGTTTCATTGAAAGATACCTGGGCTAAAATCGAGCAAAAGCAAGGCTAATCTTCCGGTGGGAGGTCTTATGCTCGACCAATTGCTGAGTCTAGGGCCGGTACTCCAGGCGCTTGTAGCAACGCTATTCACCTGGTTTATGACTGCGTTTGGAGCGGCAACCGTTTTCTTTTTCAAATCTATCAACCGCAAAATCCTGGATGGCATGCTGGGTTTTGCGGCCGGCGTGATGATTGCGGCCAGTTTCTGGTCTCTTTTATCGCCGGCAATTGAAATGGCTGCACAAAATGATGTCCCCGGGTGGCTGCCGGCAGCAGTAGGATTCATGCTCGGCGGCGGCTTTTTGTGGGTCATCGACCAAATCCTGCCGCACTTACATCTCGGCTATCCAACCGAAGATGCCGAAGGTATCAAGACTTCCTGGCAGCGTAGTCTGTTACTGGTACTTGCCATCACACTGCACAACATTCCAGAAGGTCTGGCTGTTGGTGTAGCCTTCGGCGCGCTGGGGGCTAACCTTCCTTCTGCCACATTGGCCGGCGCTATCGCCCTGGCTATCGGCATTGGCTTACAAAACTTCCCAGAAGGCGCGGCGGTCTCTGTTCCTTTACGCCGGGAAGGGATGAGCCGGTTAAAAGCCTTCTGGTACGGTCAGGTTTCAGGATTGGTTGAACCAATTGCAGGGGTAGTCGGAGCCGCTGCCGTCTTGCTTGTCCAACCCTTATTGCCTTACGCACTGGCTTTTGCGGCCGGCGCAATGATTTACGTGGTCGTCGAAGAACTGATTCCCGAATCGCAACTTGAAAAACATCCCCATGTTGCAACTTTTGGGACGATGCTTGGCTTTACCATCATGATGATACTTGATGTGGCATTGGGCTAAGCGGGCGGATCACTCCGAACGGAGCATAGTCAAAAAGGCTTGCACAACGCGCGGGTCAAAGTGCTTGCCCGATTGAGAGACAATATACTCCAAGGCGTCATCCCGGGCCCAGGCCTGCCGATAAAAGCGGTTTGAACAGAGTGCATCCCAAACATCCACAATGGCAAAGATGCGGGCTGCAAATGGAATTTGTTCACCTTTCAGGCCGCGCGGGTAGCCGCTGCCATCCCATTTCTCGTGATGGCAATAAGGAATATCGAGGGCGGGACGTAAATACTCAATTTTAGAAAGCAATTCGTATGCGTAGACTGGGTGACGACGCATAATTTCCAGTTCATTTTCATCCAGCGGTCCCGGTTTACGCAAAATCGAATCGGGGATGCCCATCTTGCCAATATCGTGCAATAGCGCCCCGCGCCAAACGTGGATTAACTCTGGTTCTCTCAATCCCATTTGCCGCGCCAGGCGCAAAGTCATTTCGGTAACCCGCTGGGTATGACCTTCGGTATCCTCGTCGCGCAAGTCCAGCGCCTTTGACCAACCCTCAATCGTAGCATCATAGGCAAGCGTAAGTTCTATGTTGGCGCGCTGTAACTCGGAGAAAACAAAGGCGGTATCCAGCGCCACGGCTGCCTGCCCGGCTAGAGTATGGTAGTACTCCAGCCATTCGGCATCAGGATTAATCGAACTACGATGAAAGACTTCCAGTAATCCTTTGGCCTCTCCTTTGGCAACCAAAGGATGGGCCGCGTAGAATACAAACCCTTCAGACACTGCCAGTATCTGACGCTTGGGCAGCGACTTGCCAGCAGTAAGGTTTTGAATCCGAACCATTTGACGCTCAAGGATAACGTTGGAAACAATGGGGTCGCTCAGAGACAAAGGGGAAGCATGGAGATTCCCACTGACCGATCCTCGTCCGGCAGCAAACTCCAATTGATTCAGGTGGGGATTGAACAAATAGATAGCAGCCGTATCCACGCCTAAATGCTGCAAAACCTGATCAAGAATAATGTTCATGGTCAGTTTTATATCCAGGCTGGAGGCAATTGCCTGGTCAATGGTGTGCAGCGCCGAAACGAACTGTAACCGGTGTTGAGTCTCCTTCAACAGGTGCTCGTTTTCAGCAGCCAACGCAGCCAATTCGTCGGCACGGCGACGCGTTTGCTCATAAAGACGCGCGCGCTCAACAGCACTGGAAATCTCACCCGCCAGCGTCAAAGCAAGTTGTTCATCATCCTCTGTAAAAGCGTTTTCTTGTTCACTCTCAAAATTGATACACCCTATAACGCTTCCGTGCACACAAAGCGGAACACACAATTCAGAGCGAATAGAAGCATCCCCTTCAACATAATGCTCGTTTAAGCGCACATTTCCACAACGGATAATTTCTCCTGTCTGAATCACGCGGCCAACAATACCACGCCCAACCCGAATACCGAGAGAGCGTAAGCGCGCCAGTTCTTTTTCTCTCGCCTCTCCTTGCAAACCGGGTGTAGCGTGGTAAAGCATATCCAGTCCGCCAGCCTCGTTTTGCAGCCAGAGACTGCCGCGTTTCCAACCCAAGAGATTTTCAATAATGGGAATAACAGATTCCCCAATTGCATCAACCGTCATGAGAGTGCTTAGTTTTTGTGAGATATTGTAAAGCAGGGCCAGGCGGTCAGCGCGGCGGCGGACCTGGTCATACAAACGGGCATTTTGCAGCGCCAATGAAGCCTGGCCTGCAAAAGCGCTCAATAACAACGCCTGCTCTTCTGTGAAAAAATTGACTTCCTCGCTGTCAAGGGAGAAAAAAGCAGTCACTTCATCGTTAATGATAATCGGCGCTCCGGCCCAGGAACGCGTAGATTCCGACTCCTTGACGTATATCCAACCCGGATATGCCCTTACGTCAGGAATGATTAAGGGTTTTCGGTTCTCATACATCCAACGCAAGTTGGCCGTCTCAGAAATTTTAAAAGTAAGCCTTTGAATCTCTGCCACAGCCTGGGGACCATGATTGAGATAGCCTCGCGTCCTGGCAATACGAATCATATCGTGTTCAGCATCTACCAACATAATACAGCCGCCTTCAAACGGGATAACACGCTCAAGCGATTCCAGCAGCCGGTCGAGAACCATCTCAAATTCCAGGCTGCTCGCCAGAGAAGCGCCCGCCCCTAGTGCTTCGCGCAAGGTCTCAGAAAGCAGTCGCTGTTTCCGTTCCGAGTCAAAGAGCCGGGCGTTTTCCAGCGCATAGCCCGCATAAGCCGCCAACATCTCCAACAAGTTCTGATCATCGGCTGAGTAGACTCTCGGCTGATAACTCTGAACACTCATTACGCCAATAATTCGCGAGCCAGAGTGAAGAGGGACAACCATAACCGAACGCGGGTACGTCTGCTCGCCAATCAGCACCGGGTGGACAGAGATTTCCTTTGCCTGCGTTTGATAATCTTCAATGCGTAAGGGAGCATTTGTTTGAATCACATGGCCAGAAAATCCCTCATCCATCTTAAAACGGACTTGGGGGTAGCGTTTACCGCGTTCAACAAAATAAACACCCATAACATCCTGGGCAACGTCATCTATCAACGCCAGGAAGAAGATATCTGCCGGCATCAGGTCGGTGACAGCGCGATGGATGGTAAGGTACAACGCTTCCAGATCTAACCCGGAAGAAACGATTTCCTGACTGGCGCGATGCAAAACCATTCGCTGCTCCAGGTTCCGAACTGCTTCCTGATACAAGCGAGCATTCTCAAAAGCAACCGCCGCCTGTGTGGCAAACGTGGATAGAAGACGCTCATCATGCTCAGAAAACGCGTTTGGCGTTTCGCTCTCCACGCTAATGCAGCCAATTACCCGGTCGCCAATTCTGAGGGGAGCATAAAGGCCTGCTTTGACATTCGGATGTGTGTCCGCAAATTGAGGATATTCGCGCACGTTCCCAGCCCGAATGCATTGTCCGGTTTGGATAACCCACCCGCTCAGTCCCTGACCGACACGGCTGACAAGTGCATTGAAACGCTGCGCGACCTCATCGCGATTCTCATCCGTCAAGCCGGGTTGAGTAAAAGCGATCAATTCAAGTTCATCGCTTTCTTCACGTCGCAATCGAATGGTGATATGTTCCCACGAAAGAAAGCGGGAAAAATTCTCAACCAACTTTTGCCCAATCTGTTTTGGGTCCAAAAATTGGCTAATTGCCAACCCGTTCTCGTAAAGCGCCTCCATTTCGGATAAATGCCGCCCAATATCTTCTTCAGCCCGCTTACGTTCGCTGATGTCAAACATCACTCCTTGCCAGAAAAGCGGCTGTCCATTCGAATCGCGAACTAAAACAGCATCATCTCGCACCCAAATCACATTGCCATCTTTGGTAAGCAAACGATATTCAAGACAAAACGGTTCGCCAGCACAAGAGGTACGTTCATCTTCAACAACTACTCTCTCCAGGTCATCGGGATGGACATACTTCTTCCAACCATATTTTTCCTTCAGCCAATCTTCTGGTGAATGCCCTGTCAGCGCCTCAAATTGAGGGCTAACGTATAGAGTCTTGCCAGGCTCTGAGGCCGACTCGGTATAAATAATCGCCGGCACTTGCTCCACCAGGGTTCTCAGGCGCGTTTGTGTGGCACGTAAATCTTTCGTTTGCAATTTAATACGCCGACGCAGAAAACCAATGCCAAACAAAGCCACCGCTCCCCAAAACACCAGTGCAGCCAGCGCCCAGCCTACCCACGAGGGGAGTTTACCACTCTCAGAACGATGATTTAACCAACGGTTCAAAGCCTGGAAATAGGGCGACTGCGGATCCTCCTTCCAGGCTTTAAGATACCTATCAATCGTACGCAAAATTTCCGGGTGTGCTCCCTTGGTAGCCGCATAGCGCAATTGGATGGGAGAAAGGATAATCGGCGAAGCCCTTACCCGATAACGCGCCTCGTTCATCAAGCCAAAGAGGCGGGCAACCACACCCGCATCAGCCTGACCGCTTTCCACCATTTCAAAGACCGCGTCATAATCTCGCGCCGGCAAATAGGTTGCTTTCAACCCCAATTGAGAAAGCAGATTTTGCACCCCGCGCGTGTAGATGTCATCCTCAACGCAGGCTATCGTCATGCCGTCAAGTTCAAGCAGGGATTGGACGGCATTGTCGGGCCGCGTATAGACCACTCCCCAGTTCGCAAAATACGACTGCTCGTTGAAATCAAAACGCGTGGCACGCTCTTCGGTATAGGCTATGGCTCCCAACAAATCAATTTGTCCGTCTTCCAACATCCCCAAACAATTTTTCCACTCGCAAGCGACAAACTCCAGTTTCCACCCTTCCCGATGGGCAATTTCAGTCAGCAAATCCACCACCAATCCCTGATAAACGCCATCTTCATTCAAAAAACTCAACGGCGGGTTGTTATAAACCCCTACGCGAATGGAAATAACCTGAGCCTCAACCGTTGTGCTAAAAGAGAACCAAAGGACAAAAAAAAGTCCCAATAACACGCCAAGCACCCGTTTCCTAAAGTCCGGCCGGCCGAACATAAACAATCCAAGCCATTTCAAGTATTGTGACGAACGTGTACCTGGCATTGCCATCTCCTGATCCTTATATATTATGCCAGCGTTTAACAAAAATATCATTTCATTTTCATAATTTGTATAGCCAACTCTAAAGATGACAAAAATGGGGTACACTTAAACATCATCATAAGACAGCCAAAAATGGAGGATGTGATGTACATTGTCCACGTTCACATTCGCGTTAAGCCCGAATTTGTAGAGGCCTTCAAGGAAGCCACGCTGGAAAATGCCCGTCATAGTCTGAAAGAACCAGGCATAGCGCGCTTTGATGTCATCCAGCAACAAGACGATCCCACTCGCTTTGTGCTGGTAGAGGTTTACCGCACACCCGAAGATCCAGGGCGTCATAAGGAAACCGCTCATTACAATCGCTGGCGCGAAGTGGCCGAGCCAATGATGGCCGAACCGCGTACCCGCTTTGTCTATACCAATATCTTCCCTGCTGATCCGGATTGGTAAAATGAACTTTGAATTTGCCACTGCCAACCGCATCCTTTTTGGCCCTGGCTGCGTAAACGAAGCCGCATTGGCAGCAAGAAAATTTGGGACACGCAGCCTGCTTGTCTTGGGCGCGCCCTCGGCTCTTGCCCAGCCTCTGCTTGATCAGTTAGCCCAGGCAGGAATCGTGACCTCCGTTTTTCCTGTCCACAGCGAGCCAACCGTAGAAACTGCGCTGAACGGCATTCGGCAAGCACGCGCCCTGAGCGCGGATGCAATTATTGGATTTGGCGGAGGCAGCGCCCTGGATACAGGCAAAGCCATCGCGGCATTGCTCACCAACCCCGGTGACATCTTTGACTACCTGGAAGTTGTCGGCGCAGGCAAACCCCTCACCCAGCCGTCAGTGCCGTATATTGCCATTCCAACGACAGCCGGCACAGGGTCAGAAGTGACCCGCAACGCCGTCCTCTCCCTGCCACACCTGCAAGCCAAGGTCAGTTTACGCAGTTCTGTTATGTTGCCCACTCTGGCCATTGTTGATCCCGAATTGACCTATACCCTGCCCCCTGCTCTTACCGCCGCCACCGGCCTAGACGCCCTGACTCAATGCATAGAGCCTTTTCTATCCAACGCCGCCAATCCGCTGACCGATGCGCTCTGCCGGGAAGGAATCCGCCGCGCGGCCAGTTCTCTTCACCGCGCCTGCACCAACGGAGCAGACAAAGAAGCCCGCCTGGATATGTGTGTGGCAAGTCTGTGCGGCGGCTTGGCGCTGGCCAATGCCAGGTTAGGTGCGGTACATGGCCTGGCTGCCTCTATTGGCGGGATGTTCCCCAATGCACCGCACGGGGCCATCTGTGCGCGTCTCTTGCCGTTTGTCATGGAAACCAACCTCCAGGCATTGGCTACCCGCGCGCCGCAATCTCCGGCGCTGGTGCGGTTTGACGAGTTAGCAACATTGGTTCAACTCAAAAAACAGGGGCAGGTTGGATTTTTAGACTGGCTACACGCAACAAACCAGAATCTTCATATCCCCCCACTCTCCGCCTATGGGATAACGCCAAGCGACTATCCGGCACTAATAACAAAGGCGCAAAAATCCAGCAGCATGAAGGGCAACCCCATCCCTCTGACAGAGCAAGAATTGCTCCATATCCTCAAGCAGGCTACAGAGGCCTAACGCAGGATTTTGCTCATCATCTCGGCCACTGCCCGGTAAACCGGCGATTCATCTCCCAATTCAATCAGCGGTCGGCCCGAAAATTCAAAATTGGACAATTCCTCATCTGCCGGGATGATCCCCAACAAAGGCAACCCCAATTTATCAATCGAGGCGCTCAAATCGGGATGAAGCCCATCGCCGGAAACACGGTTGAGAATAAGATACGCCTGCTCAACATTGATTTCCAACTCATTCCGCAATTCGGCAATGCGCTGAGCAGCCACCAGCCCGCGTTGAGTCGGGTCGCTGACCACCAGCAGATGTTGAACATCGCGCGTGGTGCGCCGCGAAAGATGCTCCATGCCGGCTTCGTTGTCAATGACCACATAGGCATAATGCCGACTCAAACTGTCAATCACCTCGCGCAGGTTGTGGTTAACAGCACAATAACAACCCGGCCCCTCCCCCCGTCCCATAGCAATCAAATCAAAGCGCGCGCCTTCTGCCAGCGACGAACGCACTTGATATTCCAGATAATCGCGCTTGCTGATCCCGCCAGGGAGGTTGCCCATAGCCGCGCCCCCCTGTACCAACGAGGTCTTGACCTGTTCCAACATGTCTTCGCGAATATCCCCCACCGTCCATTCCAGTTCAAGCCCCAATACCAGGTTCAAATTAGAAGATGGGTCAGCGTCAATTGCCAGAATACTGCCACGCTGGCTTTGTGCCAGATGTTTGATCACCATCGCGGCAACAGTGGTTTTTCCAACGCCGCCTTTACCTGCAAGTGCAATTGTGATTGTCATAAATCCTCTGTGTCAATTTATTAGATAATTTACCCTGCTTTTCGATTCAAGAGCCTGTCTCCACAGCCTCACCAGCCAGTTTGGCAACAATGCCTAAGGCAGCCGCCTTTAACTCTGGTACATGGTCATACACAGGGATACCCAGCCTGTCCGCTTCCTGGACTCTCAAATCGGCTGGCAAAAAGCCCAAAACCGATAGACCGGGCGTTTCGGCTTCTAAAAAGCGAACTTCGTCTTCGTTGCGCACCTTATTTCCCACCAGATAGAGGCGAGTCAACCCAATATCATTGGCCAATTTCTTGATTTGCGCCGCAGTGCCCAAGGAGCGGCGTGTTGGCTCGACAACAATCAACATGGCATCTACAAAGTCCACCGTAGCACGACCCAAATGCTCAACCCCAGCATACATATCCAGCAAGAGAATATCATCCTTCCGAAAGAGCAAATGCGTAAATAAAGTCTTGAGCATGGCCGATTCGGGACAGATGCAGCCACTGCCGCCCGTATCTACACTCCCCATCTCTAGAAGACGCACGCCGCGGTGGACAACACTGAAACGCTCGGGGATGTCATCCACGCGCGGGTTGAGCGTAAAAAAACCGCCAATGGTACCAGGCTTCGCTCCAGTGCGCTCTTCGATCAGGTCATCCATCTCAGAAATTGGACGCAGGCGGGCACGCAGTTCGCCGGGGAAGCCCAGCGCTCCAGCCAGACACGGGCTAGGATCAGCGTCTACAGCCAGCACCTGGCGGCCCTGGTCGGCATACGCTTGCGCAAGCAGGGCTACCAATGTGGTTTTACCCACACCGCCCTTGCCAGTAATTGCAACCTTCATCGTTTGCTCCCTTTTTGATTTAAGAATGTCCCTAGTATAACCTGCATCTTTTTTTCAGGGGAGGCTTGCCAGCAATCTGGATATGGGACATAATTGACCTGTGCACTCCAACCACTGCGCCCCAAGCGGCACATGGAAAATACCCCCAATACAAAATCTGAGGTCCTTTTATGCACACCTTATCTGTTGGCACGTATACCATCCCTCTCCCCGAAGAGGCGACACCCATCAAGGGCGGCTTTATTCTCAAAGCAGCCCAGGTTCGGCTGCCGTTGCCATTCCAGCCGCCTGAATACTACCGCCATGGCTGGCAGTCCTGGACACTTGCAGGGTGGGTAGACCCGGCCCGCCGCCTGCCGCCGCTTAAGCCGCGCATTCTTAATCCAATGCAGACCGATCCGCTGTCTGTAAACGATGCGCGTCCCAATGGTTCGTGGGTCGGCGCGGTCAGCACACCCGAAGGCCAAACCTTGCTGCTCGGCGCGCTCAGTCTGGAGACCCACGTTGCCCTCGATAACGGGAGCCTGCTGGGGTGGTCAGAAGGAACCGAGGCCGAATGGCTGGTCGCGTCGGGTGATGAGATTGACGTTTTTGCCCGTTATGCAGATTTACTCGGTCAACGCTTCGGCAGAGGGCGCGTCCAGTCTGCGCCGCGCGTCTGGTGCTCCTGGTACAGCCTGTACCGCGAAATCAACGAGAAACGCATTTTGAAGGCCCTCAACGGGTTGGGTGATTTGCCTTTTGATGTCTTTCAGGTGGATGACGGCTGGCAAAAGGGCATTGGCGAATGGGAAGCCAACGAAAAGTTCCCTTCCGGAATGGATGGGCTGGCACAAAAAATTCGCGCTGCGGGCCGGACTCCAGGGCTGTGGCTGGCCCCCCTTTTGGTTGTCCCGTCATCAGATCTTTACCGTCAACATGGGGACTGGCTGCTGCGCGACGAAGAAGGCCGTCCTGTACCGGCGGGTCACAACTGGGGGGAACCGCTATATGCACTGGATACCACCCATCCTGCTGCCCTTGAGTGGCTGGCAAGTCTAATGAAGAAAGTTCGCGCCTGGGGATACGATTATCTCAAGTTAGATTTTCTATACGCTGGCGCCCTGCCCGGCAAACGCTATCAGGATATGCCGCGCGAGGCCGCCTACCGGCACGGTTTGAGCATTCTACGAGAGGCGATGGGAGATGCTTACTTCCTGACCTGTGGCGCGCCAATTGTGCCTTCAATTGGCCTGTGTGATGGTCTGCGGGTAGGGGCAGATGTAGATCAAATTTGGGATCGCCGCCTGGAGACACAGATTCTCGATAACTATGCTGTTCCCAGCGCTCGCAACGCCATCCGCAACACCATCAACCGATTATGGCTGGCTCCTCTCCTGCATACCGACCCGGACGTAGTCTATTTCCGTTCCTACAACAACAGCCTGACCACAGAACAAAAACGTCTGCTTCAAGACCTGGCGCTGATTACCAACTTCAAGGCCACCTCTGACCTGCCTGTATGGCTCACAACAGAAGAACGCGCGGAACTGAAAGCCTTCCTGGAAACCAACCCCCAAGTCAAGCGGCTGGGGCGCGCCCGCTTTTGGGTGGACGGACGCGAGGTGGACTTCAGCCAGGCGATTGAACTTCCTGACCCGAAATCCCCGCTTGAGCATTTGAAGAGTGCATTGATTGGCCCGCTTACCAGTCTGCCGCTTGTGTTACAAATCAATGATTGGTTGGGGAAACGCGCGATGGAGCAAACGTTGAGAGACCGACCGGCTGAATAAACCCCACAGGGAAAAGTGTGGATTCGCCCGGCTTGCAAACATCTACCTAATGTCACGTGAGTTCGGGATAAAGAATTTCACCGCCGAGACGCAGAGTTTCAACCCCAAACCTTCAAGACGTTCCTAATGGTCTATCGCGAACTCAGGTTGTCTACCAAATGTCGCCTATTGTAAAGCCTTCAGGAAAAGGATCTTCGGCGTCGAGCACATAATTGGTATACCCTGTAATCCAGGCTCGGCCGGTAATGGTAGGCACTACCGCTTGATAGGGGCCAACTCGCGTTTCAGAAAGCAATCTGCCGGTAAAGACCGTTCCCAAGATTCCCTCATGGCGGAAATCCTGATTGAGGGCCAACTGGCCGCGGGCATAGAGCGTAGCCATACGGGCACAGGTACCGGTGCCACAAGGGGAACGATCGATTGCTCCGGTCCAGGTAGAGGGCTTCTCCCAATCCACCTGGCCTGTGGCAACGGTGACCACATTGCGCATATCAGAATCTGGATAATGCGCCGCGCCGGAAAGTTGGGAAATGGTCACGCCGCTGAAACCGGGATTTTCAGGGTGGACAACCGGTAATTGCTCCTGAGCAGCCGCCCTAATCATCGCACTGATACGCGCGATCTCAGCGCCTTCCTCAGGGATGAGGCGCAAGCCGAATTGTTCAGCCTGAGCAATGACATAGAACATCCCGCCATAGGCAACATCCACAACCACCCGCCCCAAATGCGGCACTTCGATTACAGCATCAAGATAAACAGCAAACGCCGGGACATTTTGGAAGCTAACCGACTTGACCTTGCCTTTGGCGCATTCTGCACGGACACGAATCAGGCCAGCCGGGGCCTCCAAGGTCAGGTCTGTAAACGGTTCTTTCATCGGAACCATGCCGGTTTCAAGCAAAACGGTTGCCACACAAATCGTATTGGTTCCCGACATACCGGGATATTCGGTCTGTTCCATAATGACAAAACCGGCGTCCGCATCGGGATGTGTGGGCGGCAAAATTAGATTGCAACATAGCGCCGGATAACCGCGAGGTTCACGCAGCATCCGCAGCCGCAGTCCATCAGCATGCGTTTGCAAATAGACCATTTTCTCGTACATGGTGGCGCCGGGGACATCTACCACGCCGCCAACGATGACGCGTCCTGGCTCGCCACAGGCATGCGCCTCAACCGCCTGTATCGTATCAAGAATGCGCATAATCGGGCCTCCGCTGAACGACCAAATTAGAGAATATTTCAAGCGCAAACAATTACATGATATGCCATACATCATAAGGCCCACGATGCAGTCCGTCAAGTAAACAAAGCCTGCAACCTGTGGTCGGCACGACCTGGCAAGGCTCGCTAGCAAAAAAAAAGATCTTCAGCCACAGATTTCACGGATTAGCACAGATTCCTAAAAAAAATCCGTGAACATCTGTGTAATCTGTGGCAAAAGATGCCCCGGATTATTTTTTGAAAAGCCACACATTTGCCAAAACGTACTTGACAAGCCTTCAGAAAATGCTCTATACTGTAAGCGCTTACATAACATGAAATCTATCTCTTCTTCTCGTCGCCCTACCATTGCCGATGTTGCCCGTAAGGCAGGAGTTTCTACTGCTACGGTCAGCCGGGTCGTAAATGCCATAGGTCCGGTAGATGAGACCACGGCAGAGCGTGTGCGTCTTGCCATTGCAGAATTGAACTACGTGCCGCATCCCGCCGCCCGCACGCTGGCCAGTCAACGGACTAATACCCTGGGGCTGCTCCTGCCCGAAATCAGCGGGTCATTTTTTCAGCCACTTTTGCGCGGCATTGAAGCAGCAGCCAGTGAAGCAGGTTACGATCTTCTCGTGCACACCACGCGCAACCCACGTCCGGTCATCATGCCGCGGCGAGCCCTGGCCGAGCATAATACAGATGGTTTGCTGGCTTTTCCCGACAGCCTGGATGAACGCGAGTTGACGCGGCTGGCCAGTATTCATTTCCCCACCGTTCTACTGCATCAATCCCCGCCGCAAGGTATTTCCTTACCGGTTGTGACGGTTGAGAACGAGAATGGGGCACGCCACGTAGTTGAACACCTTATTACTCAGCACAAACGACGACGTATTGTCTATCTTCAAGGGCCAGAAGGACACGAAGATTCTGTCTGGCGCGAGAAGGGTTACTGCGCCGCTCACCAGGCTTACCGTATTCCTTTTGATCCAATGCTGATTGTACGCGGTGGATTCAACCGAAACGAAGCCCGCCGCGCGATGCAAAAACTTTTACAAAAGAAAGTGGAATTTGATGCCGTCTTCGCCGGAGACGATGATGCCGCGGTTGGCGTTCTGCTTGCACTGCGGGAAGCCGGGCTACGGGTCCCGGACGAAACGGCGGTGGTTGGTTTTGATGATCAGGTCTTTGCTGAAACCCTCTTGCCGCCACTGACCACTGTTCGCGCCCCCACCGAGATGGTAGGACGAACTGCCGTACAACAATTAATCCGACTTATTCGCGGCGAGACAGTCGAGGCGCGGCTGGTTTTACCCACTGAAGTAATCATTCGCGAATCGTGTGGCTGCAAAACAGGTTCCTAGCCCAAGGAGGTGAAGTCATAAGAGTTTGCCGGTAATATTCCCATCCCCATACTTTGTTTTCCCGAGTCCTATATTTGTTTGGAGGAGACCATGTTCAAGAAACTCTTTTCGTTTCCCGCTCTGCTGGTTATCGTCCTGCTGCTAACCGCCTGCGGAGCAAAACCACAAGATAACACACTCAACGTCTGGATTACATGGGGCGACAACCCGGCCCAATTGCAGGCGCTTTTCGATAAGTTTGGCGAATCCAGCGGCTACAAGGTCATCGTTACCGCACCGGTAGAGCAAGACAAAATCCTACCCGCTCTAACCGGTTCAGCGCCACCAGATGTACTTATCCTGAGCGGCGGCGATTTGGTTAAATCATATGCAAAAGAAGGTTTGGTTGCAGAACTCTCCAGCGCCATCCAGAGCGGAGGAATTGACCTTAACGACATTTACCCTGCGCCCCTTGCCCAGTGCAAACAGGCAGATCAAATCTGGTGTCTGCCGTGGGGCGCAGACATTTATGCCCTCTTTTGGAACAAAGACGCGTTTGAGGCTGCCGGTCTTGACCCGGAACGCCCACCACAAACCCTGGAAGAACTCGAGGAGTATGCCGAGAAATTGACCATCGTCAACTCAGATGGCTCAATTGAGCAAATTGGCTTTATCCCCGACCAGGCGTGGAGTCACAGCGACTTGTATGTGCGCATGTTCGGAGGCTTCTGGTACAACGAAGATGGAACACAATTGACCGCTAACAGCCAGCCGATGATTGACATGCTCCGTTGGCAGCAAAAGTTCTACAGCAAATATGGATACGACAAAGTGCTGGCCTTCTCCACGGGTTTTGGTGACCAATACATGTCGCCAGATTATCCCTTCTACACTGGCAAGTTGGCTATGTACGTGGATGGCGAATGGCAAACCGGCCCGAATTTCATCAGCGCCCTCAAGCCAGAATTGAATTACGGTGTGGTCCCCTTCCCGTATCCGGCAGACCATCCAGAACGCGCCAATACCGGGGTGGTACAAGGGACGGTAGCAGTCATCCCGGCCAATGTCAAAAATCCAGAGGCTTCAGCCAAGTTGCTGGCCTGGATGATGAGTCCGGAGATTGTGGCTGAGGAAATGTGCGCCAACGCCAATTTGCCCACTAGCAAAAAGGCCGCCAAGGATCCCTGCTTCACCGAGAATCCTAAGTTCAAGGTTTTCCTAGACCTTATGGCCAGTCCAAATGCCTTTTACATCATCACCACTCCCATCAGCCTTGAATTCAACGATGCCTATGGTCTGGTAGAGGAACAGGTGCTCCACACCGGCGCCGACCCGGTTCCATTGTTGAATCAATTGCAAGAAGAATTCGCGCCCAAATTGGAGAAAGCCTTGAAGCCGTAGACAATGCAGTGGGACAGGCTGGATGCCTGTCCCACACCTTACATTCCACAGGAAACCAGCCCATGATCAAATTTCCTGCTCTAGATAGAAAGCCAACCCAATCCAAAGGCGAACGTCCCCGCTGGTCGGCACGTAGCCGCCGAAATTTCATCCAGGGAATGATTTTCATCCTTCCGTGGACAATTGGCTTCTTGCTCTTCACCATTTACCCGATGGGGATGTCGTTAATTTACAGTTTTACCGAATACCATCCCCGCCAGCCGTTGGTCTGGAACTCTTTTGAAAACTATGTCCGCATGTTCTCGGATACATTGTTCTGGAAGTCACTCTGGAACACCCTCTACATGGTAGTCTTTGGCGTGCCATTGACACTTCTGGCTTCGTTCATTTGTGCAGTATTACTCAACCTGAAGGTACGCGGCCAATCGATCTATCGCGTGATTTACTTTTTACCATCCATCGTCCCCACCGTAGCCAGCACACTGCTCTGGCTGTGGATTCTAAATCCGCAGGGAGGGATCATGAACACTTTGCTGGGCTACGTTGGCATCCAGGGTCCCAACTGGTTAAACAACCCGCTCTGGTCAAAGCCGTCGCTAATTCTGCTTGGGCTTTGGGGAATGGGTGGAACTATCGTTATCTATCTTTCTGGACTGCAAGATGTGCCGGTCAACTTGTTGGAAGCCGCAGAATTGGATGGGGCAAACTGGTGGCAGCGCCTGCGTTACATCACCATTCCCATGGTCTCACCTATCACGCTTTTCAATCTCATTACTGGCATGATTGGGATGTTTCAGTATTTTGCTCAGGCATATATCTTTCGCGGTACGGGTGGACTGGGTGCACCGCTTGGTTCAACGCTGTTCTACAGCGTGTACCTCTACCAGCAAGGCTTCCAATACCTTGACTTTGGTTATGCCTCGGCCATGGCCTGGCTACTCTTTCTCATCATCCTGGGCTGCACCATCTTGCTGCTGAAGATGAGTGAGCGTTTCACCTATTACGCCGGATGAAGCAAGATGAGCACATTTACCCCTGCATCCAACATTCCATCAGGCAAAGTAGAAGGCCTGAGGCGCTTATCGAAAAAACGCCTTGTCAATTTCATCAAGTCCTTGGGCAGCCATGCCATCATCAATTTTGTAGGACTGTTCTTTCTCATTCCATTCCTGTGGATGTTGATGACAGCCTTCAAATCAAATCAGGACGTCTTTCACACTCCGCCGCGCTGGCTGCCTTACGACAATGTGCGGGTTGAAATCAACGGTCAACGCTTTCCCCTCTATCAAGTCCAGACACCAGATGGCCTGCGTGAATTGGCAGCGCTGAAAATCGAATCGGGTATGGGCACATTCGTAGACCCGCAGAATCCATCTTACATCATCGAGACCGAAATCCAGCATGGAACCCTCACGCTGGCCAAACCCATTATGCATGTCAGTTTTCGCTGGCAGAATTTTCCCGAAGCGATGCAACGCGGCAGCCGACCAGGGGTAGGCGCAAGTTTCTGGGTTTATTTCAAGAATAGTTTGATTATTGCCTTTTTTGCTATTGTCGGCACCTTGCTGGCCAATACCCCGGTTGCATATGCCTTTGCCCGTCTCAGATTCCCTGGCCGCGACGCCTTTTTCGTCCTCGTCCTGGCAACCATGATGCTGCCCTACCAGGTAACGATGATCCCTCTTTATCACTTGTTCAACGAAATGCTTGGCTGGGGCAACACTTTTCTGCCGCTCATCGTTCCCACCTTCTTTGCCAATGCTTATGATGTTTTTCTGCTGCGTCAGTTCTTCCGCACTATCCCCGAAGAGATGTGCGACGCCGCCCGCGTAGACGGGGCTTCTGAATGGCAAATCTTCACCCGTCTCGTCCTACCGCTCTCGGTCCCAGTATTGGCAACCGTTGTTGTCTTTACCTTCTTGTGGGCATGGAACGATTTTACCGGCCCATTGCTTTTCCTCACCAGCCCCGATAAATTCACGATGGCTCTTGGACTGCGCGACTTCCAGGGTCAGCGCACAATGGTTTGGAATCAGTTGATGGCGGCCGCGACCGTCTTCACCATACCTATTGTGATCGCGTTTTTCTTCGCGCAGAAGACGTTTATTCAGGGAATCAAATTGACGGGGTTGAAGGAGTGAGAAGGGCGCAGGGACACGGGTAGACAGGGACACAGGTACACAGGTAGACAAGTACACAGGTAGACAGGTACACAGGTAGACAGGTACACAGGTAGACAGGTACACAGGTAGGCAGTTCACCCTATGTTCAGGGTTTCCAACGGTCAAATTACGCTTGATGGCTCTCCCATCCGCCTGCGCGGCTGGAATATTGGCGGCTGGCTCAACATGGAAGATTTCATCAACGGTTTTGTCGGAGCGGAACACAACCTGCGTGCCACCATGAAACGCATCCTTGGTAAAGAAAAGGCGCAGTTCTTTTTCGACCGCATGCTTGACCACTTCTTCACCGAAGATGACGTGCAAGCAATGGCAAAGTTCGGCGCAAACGCGATTCGCATTCCCTTCAACTACCGTCACTTTGAGCGCGATGATAAACCCTTTGAATATCTTGAAGATGGCTTCAAACGTCTCGACCAGGCAATGGATTGGTGCGCCAAGCATGGTTTGTATGTCATCCTGGATTTTCACGCCGTCCAGGGCTGGCAAAACCCCGACTGGCACAGCGATAACGCTCATGTCCACATCCTGCTGTATCAGCACAAACTCTTTCAAGACCGTTTCGTTGGCCTGTGGCGCGAAATGGCAAAACGTTACAGGAATCACCCTGCATTGGCCGGTTATGGTCTGATGAACGAACCCTGTACTCGCGTGCAATACGACAAATACGACTCGCCCCTCTACAACTGGGACGGGCTGAACCGTGTTCATCGGCTTGCCGCACAAGCCATCCGCGAAGTAGATTCGGAACACCTTCTCTTTGTTGAAGGAGACAACTTCGCCTGCGAGTTTGACGGCCTGGATGTGACCTTTGATGATAATATTGTCGTTGAGAGTCACAACTACATTTCTCCAACTGGCGGCGGTTCTGCCTACCCAGGCGAGATTGACGGCATCTACTGGAATCGCGAGAGGATTGCCGCCGAGTTTGAGAAGCACAGCGGCACACGTTGCGCCGCCAGGTATCACAAGCCAATCCTGGTCGGCGAGTTTGGAGCATGGTATGCAGGCTACCCCCAAGCAATTCACGACCGAGCCGCCGCGCTAGACGATCAACTCAATGTGTTTGAATCAGCAGGTGTGAATTGGGCTATCTGGACCTGGAAAGATATTGCCTCAATGGGAGCATATAATCTGGCCCCCGACTCGGAATATGTGAAAACCATCCAGCCCATTCTGAAAGCCAAACAGGAAATTGCCGATTGGGAAGAGGAGATGCCCGCCGGGCCGGCAAGTAAGGCGCTGAAAAATGCCGCAGACGCGATTGACGCCTGTTTGACGGAATCCAGGTTAGGGGTCCAAATTGACCGACGCTGGTTTGCCCAATATGCCCTGTTCGGCTACCTAGCCCAGTTCTTGCAAGTCCCTTACGCGAATCTGTTCAAAGAAATCACTGAAGAGAGATTGGAGGATATGCTTTCTGCATTCGAATTGAAAAACTGCATTGAGAACAAATTCATCACTGCTGTGTTGGAAAAATATTTGAAGAATCAAAATGTGTGAAAAAGACACAAGCACACAGACAAAAAAGCAAACACGGAAATCGACTCATGACCACTTACAAATTCCCTCACAACTTCCTCTGGGGCGCGGCAACCGCCGCCTACCAAATCGAAGGCGCCTGGAACGAGGACGGCAAGGGCGAATCCATCTGGGATCGCTTCAGCCATACGCCCGGCAAGGTGACAAACGGCGATACAGGCGATATTGCCTGCGATCATTATCACCGCTGGCAAGAAGATATCAGCCTCATGCGTCAACTCGGCCTCAAGGCTTACCGCTTCAGCACCGCCTGGACCCGCGTCCTGCCTGCCGGTCGAGGGCGGATCAACCCTCCTGGTCTGGACTTCTATGATCGTCTTGTGGACGCGCTCTGCGCTGCAAATATTGAACCCTTCCTGACGCTCTATCATTGGGATTTACCACAATCTCTACACGAAATCGGCGGCTGGACCAGCCGCGAGGTCTGTTACGCCTTTGCCGACTATGCCGCGCTGATGGTCAAACGCCTTGGCGACCGCGTAAAGTACTGGACGACCTTCAACGAGCCCAGCGTGGTCATGTTCGATGGCTATCTGGTCGGCGAACACGCCCCCGGCATCCAGGACCCCAAAGCCGCCTACCAGGCCGGTCACCATCTCCTCTTGGCGCATGGACTAGCAGTTCAGGCCATGCGCGCTGCCGCCCCCGGCCTGAACTACGGTATCGTTCTGAATCAGTGGATGGTGGACCCGGCATCTGACAAGCCGGAAGATATTGCTGCTGCGCAGGCGGCTTGGGAACAAAGTCAGACCATCTTTCTCGATCCACTATTCAAGGGGTATTACCCGCCTCATATTTACGATCTTGCCCCCGATGCAATGCCTGAGATCCACCCTGGCGATTTGGCCATCATTGCTCAGAAATTGGATTATTTGGGGCTCAACTTCTACTCCCGTACACTGGTGAGTGCCAAAGGCAGCATCGAACCCGTCCCCGGTTCAGAATATACCGAAATGGGTTGGGAGGTCTGTGCCCCCGCCTTGCGGCGTTTGCTCAACAAAATCAACCATGATTATCGTTTACCGCCCATCTACATCACCGAGAACGGCGCAGCCTTCAAGGACGAAGTTGGCCCGGATGGGCAAATCCACGACCCGCGCCGGCTCGACTATTTGAAACAACACTTTATCCAAACCCGCCTTGCCATGCAAGATGGCGTGGATGTACGCGGTTACTTTGTCTGGTCGCTGCTCGATAACTTCGAGTGGGCGCATGGTTATACGAAACGCTTTGGCTTGATTTATGTGGACTATTCCACCCAGCAGCGCATCGTTAAAGATTCAGGGAAGTGGTATGCAGAGGTGATACAAAGAAATATTGTCAACGAGTGAATCTCTCGTCTGCCTGCTGCTAAAGGATTAAACTCATGACCCTCCCGACCAAAATCGTTGTCATCGGCGCAGGTAGCGCCTCGTTTGGAGAAAACACGCTAGCCGCCCTGATGCGTTCGAAGAAACTGCGCGGCTCCACCCTGGCGCTGGTTGACCACAACCCCAACACGCTCGAAATCGTCCGCCGGCTGGCCGAACGTCTCAACCGCGAATGGGACGCCGGTCTCACCATCACCGCCCACCCCCACCACCGCGACGCCCTCGACAGCCAGACACAGTTCGTCGTCTCGGCCATTGAAGTCGGAGCGCGCGAGAACCTCTGGCGGCGGGATTTTGAAATCCCGCTTCAGTTTGGAATTCGTCAACCGTATGCAGAGAACGGCGGCCCCGGCGGCTTTGCCCACGCGGCGCGCAACATCGGCCCGGTGCTCGAAATCGCCCGCGACATGGAACAGGTCTGTCCCGAGGCCTGGTTCGTCAACTACACCAACCCGATGATCCGCATCTGCGACGCCGTCAACCGTCACACCCGCATCAAAGCCGTCGGCTTGTGTCATCAAATCTTCATCGCCTATGTGATGGTGGGCATCGCCCTGGGGCGCGACCTGGGATTCGACATCCCGGAAGGCATTGAGGGCATGCACGCCCACCCTTCCCAATATGCCCTGCACGACCAGGTGAAACGTCAGACCGTGCCGCGACTCGACATTCGCGCCGCCGGTTTGAATCACTTCTCGTGGGTGTTGTCCATCCGCGACCGCCAGACGGGGGAGGACCTCTACCCGCTCTTTCGCAAACGGTTCTTTGAACTGGACCCGGCCTTTGAGCCGCTTACCCGCCGCGTTTTCGAGGCCTTTGGTCTGTTCCCCGTCCCCGGCGACACGCACCTGTGCGAATACCTGCCCTGGGTGTCGGACCCGGTGACCAAACCCTGGGAAAAGTACAACCTCCGCCTCTATGACTGGGACTTGAACGCCGCCGTCCGCGAGTTCCAGCATGAGCGCTTGCGTCAAATGGCCGACGGCGAGACGACTATCTCCGGCCTGGAGGAGACCGACTCGGAGGGCGCGCTTGAAATCATCGAAAACATCGCCGCTGCCAGCACGCATTACCATCTGGCTGCCAACCTGCCCAATCTCGGCCAAATTGCCAATTTGCCCCCCGGCGCAACCGTAGAAACGCCCATCGTTGTGGATGGCGACGGCGTTCATCCCGTCCATGTTGGCGAGATGCCGCTGCAGATAGCCGAACTCCTGCGCCGCGAGACAACCGTCGCCCAACTGTGCGTGGACGCAGTCGTAAAAGGTGACCGCCAGAAAGCCCTGCAATGCCTGCTGCTCGATCCGGTCATCACTGACATCGAGAGCGCCAAACAGGTGCTGGAGGCCTACTTGAGCGAATACAAAGAGTACTTGCCCCAGTTTTGGGAATGATACCAGTGCGTTAGTTTTCACAGGTTGAGAATGAAAAACATTTGGAATCTACCCAAAATCGAGTCAAAACCCTTTGCAGCCGTAGAAGAAAAGCGGCCAGTACTGCTCATCACCTCCGCCCCGGCATGGAATGCTGTTAGGGAAGATTTACGCGGCCTGAACATTGCCGTCACCCTTGAAGTCACCGAAGCAACCACCAGACATTGGGATTCTCTCTTGACCACACACGGCGGACGGCAGACGGCGGTCGTGTATTCCGTCGGCGGCGGACTGACCGCGGATGCCGCCAAATACATTGCTGCGAAACTCGACCTGCCTCTGGTGGTATTGCCCACTGCATTATCTGTGGATGCCTTCTTCACCGCCGCTTCGGGCATTCGCAAGCGTTCCCCTCTCCGTATGGGAGAGGGGCCGGGGGTGAGGGGTGGCTGCGTCTATTACATCGAAACCAAATCTCCCGAAAATCTCATTCTTGACCTTGACATCATCGCCAAAGCCCCCGCCGCCATCCGCGCCGCCGGCATCACAGACGTGCTGTCCATTGCCACCGGCTGCTGGGATTGGAAGTTCGCCCACGAGCAGGGCAAAAATCCGCCGGGCATGGAGTTCATCCCCTGGGTGTACGACAACGCCCAATCCATTTTGCGCGGCGCGCTCGATTGCGCCGAGGCCGCCGGGCGCGGCGACCGTGAGGGGCTGAAGCAATTGCTCGATTGCCTGTGCATGGAAGTGCAACTCTGCAATCAAATTGGTCACTCCCGTCCCGAAGAGGGCAGCGAGCATTACTTCGCCTACGCCGTCGAAAACGAAATGGGGCCTGGACTTCCGCACGGCGACCTGGTCGGTCCCGCCATTTTGTTGATTGCCAAGTTGCAAGGACAAGATACCGCGCCGCTGGAAAAAGCCCTGAAAGCATGTAACATTCCGCTGAATAACATTCCGCGAGATATGATTGAGCGCACGCTGAAAATTCTGCCCGAATACAGCCGCAGGCACAAACTGCCTTTTGGCATTGCACATACGCTATGACCACAGACAGTTTACCGTCAACGGTCTATAGGTTTATCAATTTGGAGGTAGCATGACCATACGAATCGCATTTGCTGGAGCCGGTTACATCATCAACATCCATGCCAAAGCCGCGCAGAACAACGGCGCGGAACTGGCGGCTGTGGCCGAAAAGTTCCCCGAAAAGGCAGAGCCGTTTGTCAGAAAATTCGGCATCCAGCGGCAATATGAGACCGTCGAGCAATTGCTCAAGGCGGGCAAGGTGGACGCGCTCGTGATCGGTACGCCCAATTTCCTGCACGCGCCGCAGGCAATTGCCGCGCTCAAAGCGGGCGTGCATGTGATGGTCGAGAAGCCGATGGCAATGAACGCGCGCGAAGCCGAAAAGATGCTGGAAGCCAGCGCCTACAGCGGCGCAGTTTTGATGGTGGCACATTGCTGGCGCTTCGACCAGGATGTGCTGTGGCTGAAGGAGCAGGCCCTGAAGTTGGGCAGAATCATCCGCACCAAGGGCTACGGCGTGCATTCCAACTGGGGACCCGCGGGCTGGTTCACACAGAAGGCGCTGGCCGGCGGCGGCGCGCTGGCCGATATGGGCATCCATGCCCTGGATACGGCGCGGTTCTTGCTGGGCGACCCGCAGCCGGTCAGCGTCTATGCCAGAATCGGCACCTATTACAAAGATTTCGATGTGGACGATACCGGCATCCTGATTGTGGAGTGGGATAACGGCGCGGTTTCGTACATTGAGTCGGGCTGGTGGCAGCCGCACATGGACGGTCCCGAAGCGGCAACGCAGTTGTACGGCACGCAGGGATTCGGTCAACTCTTCCCGACCCTGCTGGAACTGCCCAATCCCGAAGCGCAGCGGGTGGATGTGGTCAAATCGGGCTTCAAGTTTCCACGCAAAGAGCATTGCCCGCAGAGCATGTATGACGCACAGATGGCCTATTTCTTGGCCTGCATCCGCGAGAACCGCACGCCTGTACCTGGCGGGTTGGAGGGATTGGTGAACATGAAGATTGTGGATGCGGCGTATCGCAGTGCTCGTTCTGGAAAAGTGAGGGCGATATGAAAATCTCCGTCATCGGCGGCGGCTCGACCTACACGCCCGAACTTGTGAGCGGTTTCCTGGCACGCGCCGACCGCCTGCCCATCTCTGAACTCTGGTTGATGGATATTGACGCGGCGCGCCTGAATATCGTCGGCGGGTTTGCCCAGCGCATGGTCGCGGCGAAGGGGAATCCGTTCAAAATCGTGCTGTCCACGAACCAGCGCCAGGCCATCCGCGGCGCCTCCTACGTCATCACCCAGTTGCGCGTCGGGCAGATGCCCGCCCGCGTCGCCGACGAGTACCTCGGGCGGCGGCACGGACTCATCGGTCAGGAGACGACCGGGATCGGCGGCATGGCCAAGGCGCTGCGCACCATCCCAATCATCCTGGAAATCGCCCGCGACCTGCGCGAGACGGCTCCGGGCGCGCTGCTGCTCAATTTCACCAATCCGGCCGGCCTGGTGACCGAGGCGCTCAACCGCCATGCGCCCGATGTCGCGGCGGTGGGCGTCTGCAACGTGGGCATCACCACGCGCATGGAAATCCTGGAGAACCTGGAAAAATTCAGCGGTGAAAAAATCGCCGAAGAGCGCGCCGTGCTGAAGACCCTCGGTCTCAATCACCTGACCTGGCACTACGGTTTCACTGTGGACGGCGAAGACCTGTGGCCGATGCTCTTCCCCGCCTTTTGCGATCTGAACCGCCAACAGGCAGAACCCGAGTGGGAACCGCAGACGCTGGAAACGCTGGGCATGATTCCCAATTACTATCTGCAATACTTCTACTACACGGCGAAGAAACTGGCTGCGCAGGAGAAATGGCCGCCCAGCCGCGGCGAGGAAGTAATTGCAATCGAAAAGGAACTCCTGCGTCAATATGCCGACCCGGCGCTGACCGAGCCGCCCGCCGACTTGATGAAACGCGGCGGCGCGTACTACTCCACACTGGCCACCCGGCTGATCGACTCGCACTACAACGACCTCGGTTATGTGGAAGTGGTCAACGTGCGCAACAACGGGGCAGTCCAGGAATGGCCCGCCGATTGGGTGCTGGAAATGCCCTGCCGCATTGACCGCCGGGGAATCACTCCCCTGCCGGCACAACCGCTCCCGCCCAACTGCACTGCTCTCGTGGAACAGGTCAAGGCATATGAATTGCTCACCATCCAGGCTGCCGTTCACGGTGACCGGCAGGCTGCCCGTCAGGCCCTGCTGACCCATCCCCTTGGTCCAGGGAGTCAAAACGTGCAGGAAGTTCTGGACGATTTGCTCGAAACCAACCGGCAATATCTGCCACAATTTGCGTCCCAAGCAAAAGGAGATTCATGAACCCCAATCCCCTCCTCAAAAAACTCGGTTACTCCAACACCGACCGCCTGGTCATCATCCACGTGGATGACGTGGGCATGTGCCAGGCCTCCCTGCAAGGCTTCGCCGACCTGTGGGAATTCGGCACGATTTCCTCCGGCGCGGTGATGGTCCCCTGCCCCTGGTTCCGCGCCGTGGTGGACTGGGCGCGCCAACACCCGGACGTGGACCTGGGCGTGCACGGCACGGTCAACTCGGAATGGGACGGCTACCGCTGGGGTCCCATCTCGACCCGCGACCCGGCCACCGGTCTGCTCGACGAGGAGGGGTACTTTCATAAACGCGAGCCAGCCGTCCAGTCCGGCGCGGACCCGGAGGCGGTGCGCCTCGAGATCGAGGCGCAGTTGAGCCGCGCCCTGCAGGCCGGTCTGGATGTCACCCATCTCGACACCCACATGGGCACCATCATCCACCCGCGTTTCATCGGAGGCTACCTGCAAATCCTGGGCCAGGCACGCCTGCCGGGACTGGTGCCGCGTCTCGACGCTGCCGGGCTGATGAATCTGGGCTTGGACGAAGAGTCGGCTCGCATGTTCGAAAGTCTCATCCGGCAACTGGAGGAGGGCGGAACCCCCACCCTGGACGCGGTCGAATTCATGCCGCTCGATGATCCTGAAAACCAAATTGATGTCGCCAGGCACAAATTGAGCAACCTGCCGCCCGGCATCACCCACTTCCTGATGCACCCGGCGGTGGACACGCCCGAACTGCGCGCCATCACCCCCGACTGGCCAAGCCGGGTGGCCAACTATCAGGCCTTCATGAGCCAGGAAATCAAGGACTTCATCAAGAACGCCGGCATTCACGTCATCGGTTACCGCCCCATCCGGGACGCCAGCCGGCAATAACCCACCCCATTCGAGAATCCAAAGGAGTTGCCATGGACACCGCCACCGAATTTCGCACCACTTTCAAACAGCGTTTCATGTACTCGCTGATGAGCCTGGGCGTTTCCACGCCGGTTGAGACGGTCATTGCCTTCGTCACCTATTTCATCGTGGACATCAAGAACTTGCCCGTCCTGTGGTTTTCCTCGTTCTGGCTCTTCTACACCATCTACAATGCCCTCAACAACCCGCTGATCGGATTTGCCTCCGACCGCACGCGCTCGCGCTGGGGCCGCCGCCGACCCTACATCCTTTTCAGCGGCCTGCCCTATGTGCTGATGTTCATCCTGATCTTCAGCGCCCCCTTCGACGGCAGAGTCAACCCGCTGGCTCTGCTCATCTACTTCGGCGTTGTCATCGTCATCTGGGAGGGACTTTACACCGCCCTGGCCACCGGCTACTACGGCCTGTTGCCCGAAATGTTCGGCTCCTACCGGGAACGGACCGACGTGGCCGCCCAGATGAACATCTTTCAGACGGTTGGCCTCATCCTGTCGGCGGTTGTCCCGCCCCTGCTTTGGAACTGGATCGGCTGGGGAGGCATGGCCATCTCCCTGGCGGTCATCTCGGTCATTGCCATCTACGTTGGCTATCGTTTCCTCTTCGAGCGCGAAGACCTGAAAACCGACACAGCCTTTCCCTTCTGGCAAGCGCTCAAATACACCTTTGTCAACCGCAGTTTTCTCACCGCCGCCGGGGCGCAGACCATGCGTTTCGTCGGGACGGGCGTCCTGCAGACCGGCATCCCCTTCTACCTGAAGTACAGCCTCAAGGTCAGCGATAGCATGTTCAGCGTCATTTTTGGCGTTGCCTTCTTGGTCGCCATGGCCTCGCTCTACCCCTGGCGCAATTGGGTCGCCAATCGTTTCGGGACGCGCAGGACCCTCATTCTGGCCAATGTCTTCATGATTTTGGGCGTCCTTCCGCTCAGTTTCAGCCCCGCCCTGCCGTTCACCATCGCCGCGGCGGTGGTGCTGGGCATTGGCTTGGGCGGATTGGTGCTGATGGGCGACGTGATCATCGCCGAGGTGGTGGACGAGGATGAGGTGCGCACCGGCCACCAGCGCGCCGGCATGTTCTTCGGCATGAGCGGCTTTCTCATCACCCTGAGCGGGTTGTTCGTCTCCAGCGTCTTTGGGCTGATGATGCCCGCCTTCGGCTACGACACCCTGCTCGAGGTTCAGCCCCCGACTGTGGACATGGGCTTCCGTCTCTTCCTGAGCATTCCCACGACGGTCGGCTTCCTGCTGGCCATCTTCCTGCTTTGGCTCTATCCGCTGCACGGGGAGCGTCTGCGCAGGATTCGGGAGACGTTAAAGGCCAAGCAAGCCCAACACGGAGAAACGGCATGAGATTCTTTCTCGGCGTGGATGTGGGCGGGACCAAAACCCACGCCCTGGTTGCTGACGAAAACGGCACGGCACTCGGGTTTGTCCAGGCTGGCCCGGGCAACTGGGAGGCGGTCGGCTACGACGGCCTGACCCAAACGCTGAAAGAGGTCACCACCCGCGCTCTTGCCGAAGCCGGTTTGCGCATAGAGCAAATTGCGGGCGCGGGGATGGGGCTGGCCGGCTACGACTGGCCCAGTCAGAAACAAGCCCACCTGGATGCCATCCACCCCCTTGGCTTGCTCTGCCCGCTGCAAATCGTCAACGACGCCGTATTAGGAATCCTGGCCGGCTCAGAGGAGGGTTGGGGTATCTCGGTCGTCTCTGGCACCGGCTGTAACTGCCGCGGACTGAGCCGCGACCATCGCCGCGAGGGGCGCGTCGTCGGCGGGGCCGGCCACTGGTCCGGCGAAGCGGCGGGCGGGTTCGACATCCTTGCCCGCGCCATGCGCGCCGTCACGTTCGAATGGAGCAAACGCGGCCCCGCCACCGCGCTCTCGTCCGCTTTCCTCGCGCACACCGGCGCGAAAGACCTGGATGACCTCATCGAGGGCGCGTATGTTGGACGTTACGGCTTCGACCCGGCCATGATCATGCTGGTCTTCGAGGTGGCCCGCCGGGGAGACCCGCAGGCGCTGGAAGTCATGCGCTGGGCCGGGCGGGAACTGGGCGGCATGGCCGTCGGCGTCATCCGCCAGTTGGAGATCCAGGCCGAGGCCTTTGACGTGGTGCTGATTGGCAGCATTTTCGACGGCCACCCGCTGATTGCCGAAGCGCTCGGCGAGACGGTTCAAAAGGAGGCCCCGGCGGCCCGGCTGACCCGCTTGACCGTCCCGCCGGTGGTAGGCGGTGTGCTGCTCGGCATGGAAGCCGCCAATGTGGACTTCCGTGGCAAACGGATACATTTGATTGAAAGTACGAACCGTTTATTGAGTAAGAAGGAGCAAGTATGAATATTGGCTATGCGCAAAATATCATCACCCCTTCCCTTGAACGCCCGGTCTACCTGGCCGGATTCGGACAGAACCGCCGCGCCGAGACGGTTCATGACGACCTATACGCCCGCGCCCTAGCCATTGGCGATTCTTCCCGGACCATTGTCCTGTGCGCGCTCGACCTGATTGGTTTCTTCCGCCGCGACGTATACGAGGTTATCCAACGCGTTCATAAAAAATGGCCTGAAGTGGATATTCTCATCGCATCGCTGCATCCGCACCATGGGCCCGACACAATGGGATTGTGGGGGCCGGATAGCCGCACATCTGGCGTAGACCCGCTCTACATGTCCGAACTCAAAGACAAGATTGTCGCTGTCATCCTGTCCGCGTTGGAGAATATGCAGCCAGCGGCAGGAATCAAAGTGACTTCCATTTCGGTTCCCGGACTGACCAAAAACGCCCGCAATCCGGAAATTTTGGATAACGAATTAACCCTCTTTCAATTCCTGAATGCCGACAACCGCCCGCTGGTTACCGGCTTCAACTTTCCCTGCCATCCGGAGGTGCTGTGGGAACACAACCCGCATATCACCGCCGATTACGTCGGCTACTTGCGCTGTGAGGTGGAACAGCAGAGCGGCGCGCCATGCATCTTCTTTGTTGGCGCCCTGGGCGGCATGATGACGCCAAACGTGAAAGACCATTCATTCGAAGAAGCAGAATTCATGGGAAAAACCCTGGCCCAAAAAGGCCTGGCAGCCTTGCAGGACGCAAACCGCGAGCCAGTTGTCACCCTTAGCATTCAGAAGAAGGAAATTAGCGTCAAATTGACCAATCTCTTATTCAAACTGGCCATACGACGCGGGCTATTCCCCGATATTCGCGACCCAAAAGGCCGTATCCAAACGGAAGTCAGTTTGGTAAAAATAGGTTCCTTGTGGCTTGCGGCCGTCCCCGGCGAACTGCTGCCCAAACTGGGATTGGCAATCAAAGCCAATCTTCTTGCAGCGGGAGCGGGCAGAGCCGGAATCATTGGCCTGGCAAACGATGAATTGGGCTATATCTTGCCAAAGGAAGACTTCCGCTACCCGCTAAACCCGCTCAAGCCCGGCAAACATTATGAAGAGAGCATGTCGATTGGCAAAGAGATTGGGACAACCATTATGCAAAGCATACATGAGTTAATTGGTTCGTAAATTTTTCCATAATCACCCATTCTGGAGGTACTTATGTCTGAACTTGCCATTCTTGGCGGGCCAAAAACCCGTACCAAACCCTACCCGGCCTGGCCGGTTTGGGACCAACGCGATATTGACGCCGTGACCGAGGTGATCCGGTCTGGCCGTTGGGGCGGTTACCCATACCCAGGGCCAAAGACCGCTGCACTGGCAAGCAAGTTTGCCGAAATGCAAGGCGGCGGTTACGCCGTCCCCATGGCAAACGGCACAGTTACGATGGAAGTCGCCCTGCGCGCCTCCGATATCGGCTGGGGAGATGAGGTCATCGTCCCGGCCTACACTTTTCAGGCCACTGCTGCTGCCCCCATGGCGGCTGGGGCGATCCCTGTCATTGTGGATGTGAATCCGGATACTTACTGCCTTGACCCAAAAGAAGCGGCTAAAGCCATTAGCCCTCGAACCAGGGCGATTATCCCTGTGCATCTTGGTCATCAGATGGCCGATATGGACGCCATTATGGAACTGGCCGAAAAGCACAATCTCATTGTGATTGAAGATTGCGCCCATGCGCACGGGGCGAAGTGGCGCGGACGCGGCGCGGGGACAATTGGTCACTTTGGCTCATTCTCGCTGCAGTCATCCAAAACATTGACCTCTGGCGAAGGCGGCATCCTGCTTTGCCAGAGCGAGGAAATGGCGCGCCGTGTCATGGCAGTCATTGACTGCGGACGCGGGCACGCGGGCGAAAACTGGAGCGAGAGCGGCCCATCACCACTGATGGGCGGCAACTTCCGCATGACCGAGATTCAAGCCGCCCTGGCGCTGGTCGGGCTGGAACGCTTCCCAGAACAGGCGCGCCAGCGCGAACAGATGGCTGCATACATGGACGAAGCGCTCTCCGAGGTGCCAGGCGTGCGCGTCCTGCCGCGCGACCCACGCCACACCACCCGCTCTTTCTACCGTTACATTTTTGCCATTGACCCGCAAATTTTTGGCATCGAGCATGATGTATTCTGCGCCGCACTGGATGCCGAGGGCGTGGGTTGCTGGGTCGGTTACGAGGCGATGCACCATTATGCGCTCTTCCAGCCGCGCAAATCAAAACTGGCTGTGCCAAGTGCTTTCCCCGAACGCTTTGAGTTGGATAAGTTACATTTCCCCGTTGCCGAGCGCGCCTGCGAACACGAGGCGGTCTGGCTGGACGAATCGATCTTCCGCGCTGGCAGAGAAGGCGTGGAAGATGCCGTCATGGCCATTCGCAAAATCCAGAGTCACGCAGAAGAACTTGCAAAGGCAGTAGAACAACTGCGCCAGAAACAAGGGTGAGTTTGCTGCCAAAACTCACCACTGAGACGCAAAGAGCAATGTTGACGTCTGTGTCAGGTTAAGCGCGGTCAAGGGAAATATCGTAATCAGAAACTTCATCGTCAATTGGCTCAAGATGGGTGATGACCGAAGCCTCACCAACCGCTTGACGAATATCCCGCTCAATGTCTTCGGCCAGGTGATGGGCATCATGAACCGTCATCTCGCCTGGTACAAGGACATGCACTGAGACAAATTTTCGGGCTGCGGCCTGGCGGGTCAAGAGGGCGTGAAAACCTATTTTTTTCTGCCGATAGGTCTCCAGAACGCCCTCTATCTTTTTTTGATCCACATCAGGCAGAGAAGCATCCATCAGCCCGGCGATCGAGCGGCGTAAAAGCGAAATCGCCGTCCAGACGATATTGGCGGCTACCAGCAAGGCAACAATCGGGTCCAGTATCAGCCAGCCGGTAACGGCAACCAGGCTCACCCCTGCCAACACGCCGACTGAAGTCCAGACGTCGGTCATCAGATGATGAGCATCAGCCTCCAGCGTAATGGAGTTGTATTTTTTCCCGGCGGTCAGGAGAACCCTGGCAACGCCAAAGTTAATCAAAGAAGCCAATATTGAAATGCTCAGCCCCAGACCAACCTGTTCCAGAGGCTTAGGTGCCATCATACGCTCAATAGCCGTGATAAAAATGCTTATCGCAGCCGCCAGGATAAGGCCGCCTTCGACCGTACTGGCAAAGTATTCGGCTTTGCTGTGGCCGTAAAGGTGGCTTTCATCCGGCGGGCGAGCCGCAATGGTCAGCATCCAGAGAGCCATGACTCCTGCTATTAAATTGATGAGCGATTCAATGGCATCCGAGAGCAAGCCAACCGAACCGGTCAACAGATAGGCTGCGGCTTTTAGTGTAATGGTCGACACTGCAGCCACAATGGACAGCCAGGCAAAGCGCGTCAACGAGGCGCGCTTGTTTTGACCAGATGGGGTGATCCTCTCTTTTGTCATTTTACCTGCCATTCATGACTCTATTGCAAAAAGGTCTTGAACCACAAAGGACACGAAGTACACAAAGGATTTCTGAAAGGCTCAATAGAGAATCTTGAATTTCGGCGCACAATTGTTTGAAAAAACTTCGTGACCTTTGTGCCCTTCGTGGTAAAAAAGGTTTTTGCAGTGGACTCATTCATGGTTGCTGAAACTCAAGGCGCAAGCCGCCCAGGTAAATTTCCCCGCCTTCGGTCGGACAAATCGGCGCGGCAAGGTCAGAGACAAACGTCCCACCCGGCGCCAGTCGAAGGGTATAAATCACATCTGGTGCCATAATGAAATCTGCATAGCCGTTGCCAACATCTGGTTTTAAACCGGTAAAAAAGCGCTCCTCGCCGCTGCTCCAGGTAATTGTAATTTCAATGCCCGGTACTGGTTTACGAGCGGCATCCAGAACCGTAATCTGCAACAAACCGTCGGGCAAGGCAGGGTTGCAAATCACATCTTGCCGCGTGAGGACAAAGAGCGCGCCAGGGGTGGCGGTTGGTGTGCGCGTGGGGCGTGGCGTAGGTGGGATAACCAGGGAGGGAACTTGGGTAGCCGTCACAAACGCCGGGGAGGGTGTCTCTGCTGGGGATGGGCTATCAGGCCGAGGGGTAGGAGGAACCGTCGGTGTTTCTTCTTGCGGCAATGCCAGGGATGCAAGAGTCGGCGAAGGGGAAGAAACGACAGGAGATGTATTTTGCAAAGCAGAAGCAAGTGCCGCTAACAGTCGAACCGATTCCCAGGGTTGCCCGGCTGCCAGCGAGCGTTGCGCTTGAGCCGTCAGCACCTGAACGGGGTCAGGGTCTTCCAGCAGGGACAGGCGGCTGCGGGCGCGTTCCAGGTTGCCGTTTGCAGCATAGGCCGAAGCCACCAGCAGGCGATACTGGTCTTTGTAGTCGGAGCGTAACAGGGCAGGCGTAGCATCCACGTATTCGACCGGGGCAATTACCCAGGCAACAAGTAAGCCTACACCCAGCCCGGATAGAAAGATCAACAAAAACGCGGCTGCCTGGCGGAAATTTATCATGGGGCTCCGCCTTGTGTGACAAGACGCACAGCCTGCGCCAAAGCCGCCAGCAGCGATAGATCTTCTTGGACGTAACCGCCCTGCTGTGCAAAATCAAGCGCCTGCAAGACGATGGTTTCTGGCGGCTCGGAACCAAGGACTGAAAGACGGCGCACGGCCAGGGCCGCATCTTGCTCAACGTGGAAGGTCTCTGCCACCATCAAGACGTAGTCGGTGCGGTAATCGGCGCGTAAACTGGCGGGAGCGGTTTCGGTATATTGAACCGGCGCAATGACCCAGCCATAAATCAAACCGGCAGTAACGCCTAACGCAAACACCAGTAGGAACAGTGCCCAGCGAGGCATGGCAAGTTTTCCCAAAATCAAAGACAGGCTAGAAAGATCTGAGCAGGAGACCGGCGGCACCCGAAGTACCTTCCTTACCGCTGCTTCCTCTCGGACCTGACGGGGTTCGCAAGGCTCCGCCGCGCCGGGCCTGCTCAGACGGGGTAAGGATAATCGAAGATGGGGCTTATGTCAATTCAACCAGCCCCCAGCGCGAGGCGCCCAGGTAGAGAATCTCCAAAATCAAATCTTCATAGGCAATACCTTCGGCTGCAGCCTGAATGCACAGGTCGCTGTAGCCAGGGGTCAGACCGGGCAGAGGGTTGATTTCCAGCATACAAGCCTGACCTTTAGCGTCCAGCCGAAAGTCAACGCGGGAAACATCCAGAGCGCCAATGGCCTGATGCGCCTGAATGGCTATCTGATGCAGGTGATCGGCAAAATCTGGCTCAATATCCGCCGGACAGAGGTAGAGCGGGGCGCCATCTGTGCCCACCATGGCCGACTTGGCCGCGTGACTGTAGATGCCGGGCGTGGCAGCGCGTCGGCTGTCCAGTTCCAGGATGGGTAGGCGGTGAAAACCATCTTCAGCATACCATTCTGGATGAAAACTGTAACGGGCTGCGCCAGGACGGCCCAATTGCCCCACGGTAAATTCGCGCCCAGGCAGGAAGGTTTCCACCAGAGCGGGTTGCTTGTAAAATTTCAGGATGTACTCGACGCGTTCCCGTAACTCGGCTTCAGAAGACACTTTGGCTTTTGAGTCCACGCCCATACCGGTACCTTCACGTGCCGGTTTGACAAAAAGCGGGAATTCCAAATCCGGGCTCAGCCGGTCATCAGCGGTAAAAAATTCCTGAAACGGGCCTACCGGCAGGCCGCGCTCGCGCCAAATGCGCTTGGTCAGCGGCTTATCCAAGGCAATGGCATTGGCCAACACGCGCGAGCCGGTATAAGGGATGCCCAGTAGTTCCAGCAAGGCAGGAGTCTGAGCCTCGCGCGCGTCACCGCCAAGGCCCTCAGCGATATTGAAGCAAATATCCGGTTTGACTTCCTGCAAGGCATAGGGGAGATGACGATCGGCCTGCAGGAAAACTGTCTTGTGGCCGCCGCTCTCAATGGCAGCCCGAATCGTGTCAATCGTCTCGATATAATCGTAATCGGCGCCAAAGTCTGGCGGCAAATCGGGAGGTTGAACCCAATCATGTTCCTTGACATTGGCCAACAGTGCCACAAGCCACGGTTTGGGCGGCTTGAGGCGCAAACTGGGAGGTTTGTCTTGCTCAGCAGTATCATCAGAAAAAGACATGGTTTTGCTCCAATAAGAAAATTATGGCAACTCTGCCATGCGTAGTATAAGATATGCAGCCAAAAATACAAGAGTGATTTTCGTAACTGGACAAGCCTCCGGCTTTCAGGTATCATTAGCCCGTTCTGGGAAAGTAGGGCGTTACTTTAACGTCTCTGCAGAGAACAAAACTCATGATCAATACACTATTCTTTGGTAGGCGGAGGCGAGATGTCGGAACTCATCAAGCAAATCACCGGCGACCTGCAAAAACAAATAGCATCTTTTGAACCAGAAATCAGTATTCGTGACGTCGGCACGGTCATTGAGGCCGGCGACGGGATTGCCCGCGTGGCAGGCCTTTCGAATGTCAAATCACAGGAACTGGTGAAATTCCAGAACGGCGTTTTTGGAATTGCCTTTAACCTGGAAAAAGATTCGGTCGGCGTAATCATCATGGGAGATTACGCCGGCATTGTTGAGGGAATGACCGTCCGCTCAACCGGGCAAATTGCCTCGGTGCCGGTCGGCGATGGATTAATCGGGCGCGTGGTGGATGCCCTGGGTCAACCAATTGACGGCAAAGGCCCCATCCAGAGCAGCGGCTACCGGCCAATTGAGCGTATTGCACCGGGTGTTGTTTACCGCCAGGATGTGGACACACCGGTTCAAACCGGGATCAAAGCCATTGACTCGATGATTCCAATCGGACGCGGTCAACGCGAGTTGATCATCGGTGACCGCCAAACCGGTAAGACGGCGCTGGCGATTGACACTATCATCAATCAAAAAGGGAAAGATCTGATTTGCATTTACGTGGCCATTGGGCAGAAGAAAGCCGCCATTGCCCGTACGGTAGCCCTGCTTGAACGCTTTGGAGCCATGGACCACACCATCGTAGTGGTTGCCTCGGCTGACGAATCGGCAGCCATGCAATACATTGCCCCATATGCAGGCTGCGCCATCGGCGAAGAGTTCATGGAAAGCGGACGCGATGCCCTGGTCATTTACGATGATCTCTCCAAACACGCCTGGGCTTACCGTCAGGTCTCTCTGCTGCTGCGCCGCCCACCGGGACGCGAGGCCTACCCCGGCGATGTGTTCTACCTGCACTCCCGCCTGCTTGAGCGCGCGGCTCGCCTGGCTAACAAATATGTGATTGTTAAAAAAGACTTTGCAGCCGAATTGGCCGAAGAAAAGGACGCCGTGAACGGCAAGGTCTACGGCGGGCCGCTCTCGCGGCACGATGCCGAAGAGGCGCTCAAAGCCATGCCGGCGCCCGATGATTACAAGGTTGTCAAAGTCAAAGGCTCCGGCGGTTCGTTGACCGCCCTGCCGATCATCGAGACCTTGCTTGGCGACGTCTCGGCTTATATTCCTACCAACGTCATTTCAATTACCGACGGGCAAATTTACCTGGAAGGCAACCTGTTCAACGCTGGTATCCGCCCGGCCGTAAATGTGGGCATCTCGGTCTCGCGCGTGGGCGGTGACGCCCAAACCAAAGCCATGAAACAGGTTGCCGCCCGTTTGCGCCTGGATATGGCTGCTTACCGCGAACTGGCCGCTTTTGCCCAATTTGGTTCAGATCTGGACAAGGCCACTCAGGCCCAATTGAACCGCGGCCAGCGAATGCAAGAAATTCTCAAGCAGCCCCAGTACCAGCCCATGTCGCTCGAGGATCAGGTGATGGTTATCTTTGCCGGCACAAACGGCTATGCCGACCAGGTGCCGGTGGACAAAATGCGCAAATGGGAGACCGACCTGGTACGTTACCTGGGCGCCTCTCATCCAGAGATTGGCAAAGACATTGCCGAACAGAAACGCATCACCGATGAAACCCGCGAGAGGCTGATCCAGGCGCTTGAGACCTTCAAATCCACCTGGCAGGCATAAACTATGGCATCTGCCCGAGAAATGCGGCTCCGTATTCGGAGCATCAAAAACATCTCTCAGGTGACGCGCGCAATGGAGGCGGTCAGCGCGAGCAAGGTACGAAAGGCGATCGCAGCCGTCACCGCGACGCGCGCCTATGCCAGCAAGGCCTGGCAAGTGCTGACTCACATTGCGGGTCAACCCGGACGTCAAAGCCTGCATCCCTTACTGACAGAGCGCCCCAACCCGCAGAACACCCTGGTCATTGTCATCAGCGGCGACCGCGGCCTGGCAGGTGCCTACAACACCAATGTCATCCGCTTTGTGACCCGCCGCTTTAACCGGCATTCCTCGCCGGTGCACTACATCGCAGTTGGACGTAAGGGGCGCGACCTGCTCTATCGGCTGGGCAAGCCGGTCATTGCTGAATTCAGCAATCTGCCACCGGCACCCGCTTACGCGGATGTTTCTGCCATTGGGCGGGTAGCCGTAGATGAGTTTCTGGCCGGGAAGTACGATGAGGTCTTCCTGGTTTACACCGATTTCATCAGCATGGTCAAACAAGAAACGGTGGTCAAGAAACTCCTGCCGCTGGAAATTGATGGTGAGGAACGCGTAGAAGTCTACAATCGCGCCGGCCACCTTCCGGCCGCGTATATCTACGAGCCGGAAGAGAGCGAAATTCTGAATGAGATTGTCCCACGCTTTACAAGTTTACAGGTTTATCAGGCCATCCTCGAATCGCTGGCCAGCGAACACGCAGCCCGTATGGTGGCCATGCGCAATGCAACCGACAATGCGATTGAACTGGCTGCTCAATTGCAAATTGAATATAACAAAGTACGTCAACAAACGATTACAAACGATATTCTTGACATTGTGGGCGGCGCAGAGGCGCTGTCCAAGGTAGCATCTCAGACTGTTGGAGGCGAACATGGCTAAAGCAACCGGCCGCATCGTTCAAATTCTCGGCGGTGTGGTAGATGTAGAATTCCCAGAAGGGGAAACCCCAGAACTTTACGAAGCGCTTGAAGTCGAACGAGCGGACAAAGAACCGCTGGTACTGGAAGTACAGAAACACCTGGGCAATAACTGGGTGCGAACGGTGGCCATGGATACCACCGATGGCCTGCAGCGCAACCTGCCGGTCATCGCAACCGGCGCCCCCATTCGGGTCCCGGTTGGACCCGCTACGTTAGGGCGCATTTTCAATGTGCTGGGCCGGCCGATTGACGAAAAAGGGCCGGTGGAAGCCACGCTCCGTTACCCCATTCACCGCCCGGCTCCCTCTTTTGACGAACAGGCCACCCGGGTTGAGGTCTTTGAAACCGGCATCAAAGTGATTGACCTGATTGCCCCCTTTACCAAAGGCGGCAAGACCGGCATTTTCGGCGGCGCAGGCACCGGTAAGACCGTCATCATCATGGAACTGATTCGCTCCATTGCTACCGTCCACCAGGGCAACTCGGTTTTTGCGGGCGTGGGCGAACGTACCCGCGAGGGCACACAACTGTATCGCGAAATGCTGGAATCGGGCGTGATGAAAGATACCGTGATGGTATATGGTCAAATGAACGAACCCTCGGGCGTGCGCCTGCGCGTGGCTTTGGCGGCGCTTTCCATGTCAGAATATTTCCGCGACCAGGGCCGCGATGTCCTCCTGTTCATTGATAATATCTTTCGCTTTTCCATGTCCGGCTCAGAGGTTTCTGCGTTGTTAGGGCGTATGCCCTCGGCTGTGGGCTACCAACCCACCCTGGCCACCGAAATGGGCGAACTGCAGGAACGCATCACCTCCACCCGCACCGGCTCCATCACTTCCATGCAAGCCGTGTATGTGCCGGCCGACGACTACTCTGACCCGGCGCCGGTTGCCACCTTTACCCACCTGGATGCCACCATTGCCCTGGAACGCTCCATTGTGGAAAAAGGCATTTACCCGGCGGTTGACCCGCTGGTCTCAACCTCGCGCATCCTTGACCCAAATATCGTTGGCGAAGACCACTACTACACGGCTCGCGAAGTCCAGCGCATTCTTCAGCGTTACAAAGACCTGCAAGACATCATTGCCATTCTGGGCATTGATGAACTAAGCGAGGACGATAAACTGATTGTCTCGCGTGCGCGTAAGGCTGAGCGCTTCTTCTCGCAGCCGTTCTATGTAGCCGAACGCTTCACCGGCATTGAAGGCCGCTACGTGCCGCTCAAAGAAACCGTGCGCGGTTTCCGCGAAATCCTGGATGGCAAATGCGACGACCTGCCGGAACAGGCCTTCATGATGGTGGGCACCATTGACGATGCCCGCGAGAAAGCCGAAAGACTGGCAAAGAGTGCATAAATGTCTCCATCTCCGGCGTGGACAGAAAACAGGCACCCGGAAAACTTGAGGCAGGAGAACAGATATGCCTATTCGTTGTGAGATTGTTTCGCAGGACCGCATGGTTTATGCTGGTAACGCCGACATGGTCATTCTGCCGGGGACGGCTGGTGAAATGGGCATTCTGCCGAACCATGCACCCCTGCTAACCACCCTTAAATTCGGCATCATCAAGGTGCGCAGCGGAGACCAGGAAGAAATCTTCACCGTTGCCGGCGGGATTGCCGAAATTCAACCGGATATCATCACCATTCTGGCAGATGCCGCCGAAAACGTGGCCGAAATTGACATTGCCCGCGCCGAGGCGGCACGTAAACGTGCAGAAGAATTGCTGGCCAAGGGCCCTCCGCCCGATACCGACACTTACCTGGCGATTGAAGCGGCCCTGCGTAAATCCAACTTGCGCTTGGATGCTGTCCGTCGTTATGGCAAAGGCGCCAAGCGTCCAAGCATATACTCAGAAGAGAAGTAAACAGCCGTGGCTCTATTCTCTAAAGACCTGGGTGTTGATTTAGGCACAAGTTTCACGCGTTTTGCAGATGTCTCGCAGGTTCTGCTGGAAGAACCCACCATCGTTGCCATTGACACCAACGAGCAAAAAATGGTGGAGGCAGGCAAAAGCGCACGTGATATGTACGGCCGCGTGCCGGAGAGCATTGAAGTTGCCCGTCCCCTAAAAAACGGGGTAATTGCAGACTACGAAGTCACCGAACTTCTGTTGAAGTGGCTGCTGCATCAGGTTGGCGGCCCAGTGCGCATCTTTCGGCCAAATGTGATGATTACTGTGCCATACGGCATTACCAGCGTGGAAAGCCGCGCCGTGCACGAAGCGATTTTAGGAGCCGGCAGCCGCGAGGCTTATCTGATTCAACAGCCCCTGGCGGCAGCGCTGGGCATTGACCTGCCCATTGGTTCGCCTTCGGGGAATATGGTCATCTGCCTGGGCGGCGGGGCTACACAGGCGGCGGTGATGGCCATGTACAGCATTGTTGCCGCCGAGACTCTACGCGCCGGCGGATTGGAGTTCGACGAAGCAATTGTCACCTACGTGCGGCGCAAGTATGGGATTGTCATCAGCCAAATCACCGCCGAGCAGCTCAAGGTCCGGATCGGAGCCGCCGTTCCACAGGATACCGAACAAAATATGGAAGTGCAGGGTCAGGATCAGGTTACCGGACTGCCGCGTCCACTTACATTGACCACCAGCGAAATCGTGGACGCCCTGCAAGAACCGCTCAAACAAGTCATCGAGACCGGGCGGCGCGTCCTGGAAAAGACCCCTCCTGAACTCGTCTCGGATATTATCGACCGTGGAATTGCCCTGTGCGGCGGAGGGGCATTGCTGCGCGGCATTGACAAATTACTAACCAAAGCACTGGGCGTGCCGGCCTACCTGGTGGATAACCCGATGACCTGCACCGTAGAGGGCGCGGCAAAAGCCCTGCCCATGTACAACCTGCTGCGGCGTAACCTGCCGCCAGTGTGATGACAAAAGAAAACGCCCCCCACAAGGAGGGCGTTTTTGTTACAGGGTTTACCACTTACGGCATGGGCTGGAAGGTTTCAATGACGCTCCATAAACTTGGCCCGTTGGGACCGTTGGCACGCACGCGCCAGTAATAGGTCTTTCCATACTGGAGTTTGCCCGATGGAACCGTGTAGGCAGAAGTGGCATCGGTGGTGTTGATGTTCAAGAACGGGCTGCCCATGTTCGCATAAAGCGAGATTTGAACATTGTAGGTCACCGCCCCATCAACATCCTCCCAATCCAGAACAGGCTGTAAAGTATTCACCGTATTGTTGCCTGCAATCGGGTAAAGCAGGGTGGGCGCAAGCATGGCAGCGCGGAAGTAACGCACCGCCGACCAGGCGCTGAAATCATTATCCGTATTCCAGGCACGCACGCGCCAATAATAGGTGGTATTCGGCTGAAGCGCCTCGCCTGCTTGAAGCGCATAGATATGGTTTGTCACCCCAAACACATCTCTGGATTCGGCCGCATCAAAGTTGGGATTATTGGCCCACTGCACCTCGTAGCGGTCAAAAGTCGTACCGGTGGCAGGGACGGAAGCGCCCCAGTCCAATACCGGGGTATAGACCGTCAAGAGAATATTCTGCGCCGGGGCAAGCAGGCTCGGTACGGTGGGCGGATTGCCGCTTGTGAAACTGTGTGCCGCAGAATACAAACTGGGTCCATTCAGGCCGTTGGAGCGAATGCGCCAGTAGTATGTGGTGTTGGCGGCTACGTCTGCCGTGTGGGTATAAGAAGTAACCGGTTTACTAACCGTGTACGTATATTGGACCGAGGCAAACGTTGGCAGGGTGGAAAGTTGAATGGTGTAGCCCGTTGCCCCATCCACCGGCGTCCATTCAAAGGTCGGACGACGCGTGTGGGCCGGCTGACCATCATCCGGCTTGGTCAGCGTCTGCGGCGGAAGCAGCGCCGTTCGGAAGGAACGCGTTGCCCAGTTGCTGAAATCTTCCCCTCCTGCAATGGACTGCACCCGCCAGTAATAGACTTTGTTAGAATCCAGCGGGATGGTCACCTGATAGTAGTGGTGATTGATATCTGCAATATCTTCATCCACAATCAGGTTGGAGAAATCAGCCTGGTCAGATACCTGTACCTCATAACGGTCAAAGGTGACGCCGAGCGGCACGGTGACAATATTCCAATCCAGGTAAGGCTTATTCTGCCAGGCAGACGGGTCGGCAAGCGGATCGGGGATAGGCTGGACGAGGGCATTGTTTGCCGGCGCAACCAACACCGGAACCGGCGGCGGGTTGCCGGTACTGAAGGATTTCACCTCGCTGGAGTACTGGCTGGGGTTGGTGCCATTCGCCTTCACCCGCCAGTAAAGCATGGTATTGGCTGGCAGGTCACTCGTTGCAGTGAAATAGGTAGCGTTTGTAGGCGTGGTATAGGTGGCAACCAGGCTGGTGGCGGCAAAATCTGGCTGGCGGGCAATCTGAATGGTGTATGTGGTGGCCGGAGCACCGATGATATTCGGGTCATCCCAGTCAAAGTTTGGACGGCGGGTCTTGATATCTGCGCCATCAGGCGGCAGGCTCAGGTTTTCGGGCCGCAGCATGGAGGTGCGGAAGTAGCGCGCCGCGCTCCAGGCATTTGCTCTGTTATTGATATTGAAAGCCCTCACCCGCCAGTAATAACGGGTATTTGGCTCCAGGCTGTTATCGGGAGGCGTGAATTCAGAGGCCGTCACAATCTGGTCATAAACCAGATCGGTGAATTTCGAATCTTTCGCCACCTGCACCTGATAGTAGGCCAGGTCTGGAGTCGAATCTCTCCAATCCAGGCGGGGCTGATAAACACCTTCCGGATTGTCATAGATCAGAGCGTTGTTGGCCGGGGTCAGCAGATAGGGAATAGACGGTATTCTGATGCACGTATGCACCGAGACGTTATCAATTGCCCAGCCCCAGTAGGTATCATAGTCATACCCAATGCGCCAGCGAAGGCGGATGTTTTGCCCGGCCAGGGTGCTCAAATTGTAGCGCGTGGTCACCCTGTCACTCAAACTGTTCTTCACAAAGGCCATTCTACCCATCAGAGGGTTAAAAGTGAAAGGATCGCGTCCGCTAGTCGCCACAGTGCCGTTGTAGTTATAGCCCAAATTGAAGAGCGGTTTGGCATCCAGCCAGGTCACGCCGCCATCCTTGCTATATTCCACTACAGCCCCGTCATAAGGAGAAAGGGTGATCGGCGTGAGTTCAAACAAGAACATGTGGTCAAACGTCAGGTAAATCTGCTTGCCTGGCGGCAGGTGAATCACATTCGCCGGCATGGCCATTTCATCAGCGTAGTCAAGTTCGCGATAGTTGGGGGGATTGGTATCCAGTTGACTCAATGCGGTAATCCCCGGTGCATACAGCGCCTTGCCATCATCGGTCAGGGTGCCGTCCAGCGTGGTCCACGAGACCTGGTCATCAATCGGGATGATTTTATCAATTGTGACCTTTTTTAATATCGCATCGAAAGTGACGTGATACTCATTGGCCTGGAAGGTCCAGGCAGAAAGATCGCCGGAATCGAAGTTATCGGCAAAGAGTACCTCGCCCTTCTCGGTGCCGGCCGGGCAGGCCGGGACAGGCACCGAACTGTGTGTGACCGGCTTGATGTTCATCTTGACCGCCTTCAGGGCCTTATCCACATTCAGGCAATCGGCAGAAGAAATCGGCGTAGTTGCGCCCACCGGCTGTGTGCCGATCAGGGCATTGCAGGAGGCCTTGAGTGCCACATACAGGTCGTAGTAATCTGCCGAGGGGAACAGGTAGGATTGTGCCCCGTAGTAAACGGCCGCGGTCTTGGCCAGGCCAAGTGGAGCAACCGTCAGTCCGCCAAAAGAGCCGCCGTCCACCATGAGGAATGCGGCCTTGTTATTCACGCCGTTGTTGACCAGCGGACGGCCATACTCCAGCGGCCCTTTGTAATAATAGGCGCTGGTCATGCTGTCTGGATGCAATTTGAGCGGCGGGGTCTTCATATTGCGGAAATACTGAACAGTGGTGCCGGGGAAAACATCCTCGCCAATCAACCAGCGGACAGAAGCCGCGTCGTTATCCGGACCGTTGGCCAGCGTGGCGGACTGGTCAATAAACTCCCCCCACATATCCGCCAGCGATTCGGCAATAGCCCCGGACTGATAAATGTTCAGAAAACCGATATCGTGGGCAAGCATATCATAGGCATATTCACGCGCTACCAGATCGTGGTCCACCACTGTATCGGCGAAGGCCGCCTGGCCAGTCGCGGCGTGGAAGACGATCGGAGACCACTCTGGATCTGGGCGCGCCTTCTGGTAATTGACATGCGCATCCCAGCGGGTTCCCTCTCCATCCCAACCATCGCGGCCAAAGCGGTCATAAAAGAAGTAATAGGCCGACTCGATTGCCGGGTAAACACGCACTGCATCTGCCGCGCTTGCGATCAAATCATCGCACGCAGTCGGATCATCCTGCGTGCAAAGCAGGCTGGAGCGGTAGGTAACCCCATCGTTGTCCAGGACAAGGGTATTGCAATCCACCGTCGTTGTGAACGCAGATGTGCAAATCCGCCATTGCGCCTGACCGGCGACCAACGCCTGAAGCGAATCGCCCTGATCGGCCGGGGAAAGCGGTTCAGCCGCGGGAGGACGGCGTTGCTCAAATTCCAGGCGCGTTACCCCGCTGTGGGCATCCACCAGGGCCGCCAGCAAGGAGGGCCGGCCGGCATCCAGTTTGACTTCCCAAACCAGGCGCGGCGCGGCGGTGCTGCTGTCATCCAGCAGGCGGGCATCGTAAATCCACAACGTCGGTTCAGAAGCGAGGTTCAGGTTCTCGGGCGGGATGTTTTGGGTCAGAGAAATGCGCCGACGGGCAGCCTCAACCGCCGCTTCCGGACTGAGCGAAGGGGTCACCGAGAGATTCAACCCGGGCTGAACGTTGCCGGTGATCGCCTCCAGCGTGCCGTCGGGGCGCGTCTTAACCTGCAAAAAAGCGCCAAAGACCGGCAGGCCGGCATACATTTGCTGATAACGGGCCACAAAGCCGCCTGTCTCCAGGGAGCGCAGGCTTTCCAGCGTCAGTTCCCGCGCCGGGTCAGAAAGCCCAAAGGCGGGGGCATACTGCTGAAGATAAGCCTGTACGTTTTGCTGCGGGGAGAGTCCCGCCGCGCTCATCTCGCCGGCCGGAGCCTGACCGCCCTTAACGCTCAAAAAAATCACGCGCCCTGTGGCTGGGTCAGTCACACGCTCTTCTTGAACGCCTTGCGGCAAGCCCTGAAGGGCGCTGGCTTCTGATTGGGGCAGCAATCCTATGAATAAAATCAACGCCACAGCCGCCGCAATTGCTCTTGTCATCACTTTGTTCGTTTTCATTTGATCTTACCTCCGTTTCCGGCAACACCAGGGATAACAGCAAGCCGGAAAAGACATTTTTCACAGCCACATGCCTGCCTGCCCAAAATGGCAACACAATCGGCTGCCTTGCTCAACAATAACTTTGCAGCAGGATGGCTGCATTTACATTATAACCATTGGCCAGGACTTCTGCCTAAAGTGTTAACTTATTGTAATGTACTTTCTTAGGCTAAGAGATTGTCCATTGGTACCAGATACGCGCAAAAATGTGGGGAAGGGCATTTCTCTCACGGCTTTAAGAAGTCCCCCTGCCGGTCAAATTTCACCTGTCCCGCGTTGAGTCGAAGGATGTTAACGAACAACACCTGCCAACAAATCGGTAACATTTTCTTTTGATGGGGAACGCGATGGATTGACTCTTTGGGGTGGCATACTTATAATTTTACTAAGGTTATTTTAACTCATTCTGTCTAAACGCCGAAGTGAGTTAGGATTTTAGGCGGATGGGGTTGTATAAAAGGGATTATACGGATGTCCGTATAAGCAGTAGTTGGGCAGCTCGTCGTAGTCGAAAGGTATCGCCAGTTCACGGCGTAGTCAGAAACGCATAGGAAGTCTAAACATGGACACCGTTCTAATCGGCCTTATCCTCTTCTTTGTCCTTCTGCTTTTCATTGCGGTATTGGTTGTATTGTTCCTACAGTTTCGTAAACCACACGGAAGTGTAAGCGACATTTCCACTGCTCTCCAGAACCTGACTCAGTCAGTTCAACAAGGGCAAACACAGATAGCCGCTGTCGCCGAGAAAGTCTCACATCTTGAGCCTGTCACACAAACCATCGGTAGTGTCCAGGTGGAGCTCAGAGGATTGGCTGAAAAAGTAGCAAAGGTTGAACAAAACCAAGCCATTTCCAATCAGGGTATTGCCGGTCTGGCTACCGGCCTTACGCAAACGGGAGCAACGATTGCTTCCAAAGTCAGCGACGCCCAACGGCAATCGGTCAACTCCCTGTATCAAGTCAGCACAGGCTTGGCTGGCGAACTCGCGAAAATCCAGCAAGAACTGGCTACGCTTCAGGCGAGCGTGAAAGCCAGACAGGATATCGAACAGAAAACCGCTGTGTCCATTGGCCGATTGGAAGCAATCATCGCAGGCACACAATCCAAAGGCTCTGCTGGCGAGAATATCGTTGAACTGGTATTCGCGAAACTTCCTATTGATTGGCAAGTGCGAAATTTCAGCATCAATGGCAAACCTGTTGAATTTGGCCTCAGACTCCCAAATAACCTCATTCTGCCAATTGATAGCAAGTGGGCCGCCACCGACTTACTTGAACAATTTATTGCCGCCAACGAACCTCATGAACAGCAACAATTGAAAATCGAAATTGAAAAGGTAGTCATTCAAAAGGCCAGAGAAGTCAGAAAGTACATTGACCCAAGTGTCACGGTAGCCTTCGGCATCGCAGTTGTGCCAGACGCAATCTACGATCTGTGCGCAAGCATCCAGACCGATGTTTTCCAGTTGAATGTTGTGTTGGTAAGTTATAGTATGTTTGTGCCGTACCTACTCTTGGTATTCCAAACAATGCTCAAGACTGGGCAAAGCATTGACCTGCAAAAGCTGGACGCTTATCTCCAAACGGCACAGGGTAGCATCAAGGCATTGCAGGAGGAACTCGACGGACGATTTTCAAGAGCAATAACCATGCTCACTAACTCGCGGGATGATATGCGGGCGCAGATGAGCAAGGCAAGTAGTAGCCTCACAAGTCTACAAATCAGCACAGCCGCCCCAGCGTCTACACCTGCGTTATCCGAACCTGCAGACTTTTAGAGCAGGGCGCGGCACAACCCGTGCGTGCAGTTAACGTTGCTCCGCTGCGCTCCGCAACGCGGCTGAACCCGACCGTTGACTGGCTAAAAATCTTGCAAGGTAAACAATGACAAAAAATATTGTAGTTCGCCTAAACAGAGAGCAAACCTATCGTCATTTATTTACACTTTGTCAAAACGATGAGCTTTTTACCATAGTCGATTTTCCAGATGGATGGAAAGATAAAGATTATGAGTGTATTGTAATTTCAGACGCAGAAGCGATGAGACGCGGAGTAAGAAGGTCTGCAATTGGGACAGTTAGATTATTGCCCTATGACAGTGGCACAACCATTATGTTTGTAAATAAAGACGCAATTTGGCATAAAGAAATAACCGAATCTGATGAAAAATTATTTGCAAAATATATTGAGCGGGCAATTGAGCATTTTACAGAATTGGATTTGATTATTTCAAAATTACCAGAGAATAAGAAAATCTCAAAAGGTGTAAAATCAGACCGTGACCAAATCTGGAAAGTTATTATTTCAATAATTTTATTGGGTTTCGCGTTGGCGGGTTTTATTTGGTTGCCCTGGACATCTGCCGTACTTTGGTTAATATTTTTGATAGTTGCTTACCCTGTGGCACTTGCTTATACAACGGCGAAACAATCAATGGATAATCGAAACTTAGCAGAAATATACAAAGCAGGGTTGAAACAAGTTCCAGTGATAGGCAAATTGTTTGGGAACAAACCTTCTTCGTAAAGCAGTGGTTCTTGGCACAACCGCCAGCCAACAAAGCGTCCTGGGAACGGGCTTGTCCGTTCCCACAGGAAAAATGAGGGCCGCGCCATCATGAGATGTTGCACCTGACGCTGCTCCGTTGCGCTTCGCGGCGCAGGTGAAGCGCAGGCCGTTGGCACGCCCCTTGCATAACGAGAGTCTATTTGCAGGCAGGGATTGACGCACATTGCAGGTATCGTATATAATACCGTTATGAGCAAATACCAAATTGTCGCCGATACCAATGTTTTCGTTACTGCTTTACGCTCACAATTTGGAGCCTCTTATAAACTCTTTTCGCTCATAGATAAAGATGTCTATCAATTGAATATGTCCGTTCCTTTGGCGCTTGAATACGAAGCGTCCGCTAAAAGAATAATAGGTGAAATTTCGTTAAGCGAAGAAGAAATTGACGACATCCTTGACTTCATTATTAGCAAATCAAATCGCTGGCAAATTTATTACCTTTGGCGCCCTCAACTTAAAGACCCTGGCGATGATATGGTTTTAGAGTTGGCAGTTACAGCAGGCTGTAACTACATCATTACCTATAACGTAAATGATTTCAAAGGAATCGAAAATTTTGGTATTAAGGCAATAACTCCGAAAGAGTTTTTGGAAATGGTAGGTGAATTATGAGTACATTAAGTTTACGGCTACCCGAATCTTTGCATAAATCTGCCCGTGAAATAGCGGAAAGAGAAAATATTTCCATTAATCAACTTATCACACTGGCTTTAGCAGAAAAAATATCTGCATTAGGCGCAGAAGAGTATTTAGAAATGCGTGCCAAGCGTGCAAGTAAGGCAAAGTTTCTTAAAGCAATGTCGAAGGTGGCAAAAGTCAAGCCGCCAGATTATGACCGTTTATAAACGGTAGTCGAGCCTTGCAAGTCAAAAGCGTGCCAACACCGTTTCCTGGGAACGGGCTCGGCCGTTCTCCCAGGAAAAATGATGGCCACGCCATCATGAGATGTTGCACCTGACGCTGCTCCGTTGCGCTGCGCTCGGCGCAGGTGAAGCGCAAGCCGTTGGGCAGGTAACTTCCGAGCCAAAAAGTGTTAAAATTGCAGTGTGAAAATCTATCTTGACCTTTGCGCTATTCAAAGACCGCTGGATACACCGAATCAGGTTCGGATAGTTTTGGAATCGGAAGCCGTTTTAGGGCTGATAACCTATTGCGATAACGGTCAGGCAGAACTTCTTTCATCTGAAGCGCTGATTTATGAAGGCGAGCAAAGCAGTTTATCTGTCCGTAAGGAGCATACATTCGCAGTGCTGGCAAAAGCCAGTCAAGTGATTGAAGTCACCGAAAAAGAGAAAAAGCGGGCAGTAGAGTTTTTAGAATACGGGATTAAGCCGCTTGACGCACTTCATCTGGCGTTAGCGGAAGCAGGAAAAGCAGATTATTTTTGTACATGTGATGACCGTCTATTGCGGAATGCCAGAAAAATCGCCAACTTATCGGTAAAGGTCATCAATCCTGTGGATTTGGTTCAGGAGATTGAAAAATGATTACAGAAGCAAGACCATTAGTAGAAATCAATCAGCAAGCCATTCGCTTACTCTATAAAGAGTTAGGCGTAGTGGACGCTGTTCGGTTCTTGAAGCAATTTACGCAGGGCTATGGTAACTATACCCAAGAACGGGATAGTTTATTTGCGAATAAGTCTTTGGATGATATTGTGAGCGAGATTGAGAAGCGGAGAAAAGCGAAGTAGAGAAATAAAGCGCAAGTTCTGTGTAGGCAGGCTTGCGCTTTTTGTTAGCATAAGTTCTATGTGGGCAAAACCCGCCCAACACCGTTTCCTGGGAACGGGCTTGTCCGTTCCTACAGAAAAAATGATGGCCGCGCCATCATGAGATGTTGCAGCGGACAGCGGCTTCGCCGCTTGCGGGTATGCGCCGCGAGCCAGCAAAGTAGTTTTTAGGCGAAGGTGTCTTGCCTGAACTGCCGCTGTGCCTGAGCCTTGCTGTTGGGCGGTAATACTATGCGTGCATAAAGAGGAAAAGATATATGCCTGAGTTGAATCCTACTCACAAACCATTATCGCGGCGGGATTTTATCAAACTGAGTGAAGCAATATCAATAGGGCTAATACTGTCCGCTTGTGGAGTTGAAACCACGAAAACACCAGCGGCTCCTGCTACGCCAGCGCCTGCTTCTTCAGAAGTTTCCGCGGCTACTCCTACTCCAGATTGTTTTAAGCAAATAACCCAAAACGTAATGGTGGAAGGCCAACATTACAAGATTCTGGTTCCTGACACGCTCGATCTCCATGAGAACGCAAAATTGGCAATCAATGCGCTTACTCGCTGTACAAACCCCGATGATAGCTGCGAAACTTACTTTTACGGGAGTGCAGCAAGAAACCCTCCTGTTATGTTTAAGGCGAATGGATTGAACGCCAAATTCCCTGAAGGCCTGTCGCTGATGCGTTATCTTACCGGAAGTTCTTTCAACACCCAGGTAGACCAACGTTGGAGAGAATACTTCCTGGCAATGTTCCAGAAAGATGCCATTGGCATTACGTTTACAGACGCGAGATTTATTTGCTGGGCTGCTAACAATAGCCGGCAGGAGAAGAGTGTTTGCTGGCAAGAAATTGCCGAAGAGGCTATCCGTCGCCTTTCCAGAATATTTACCCGTGAAAAGGATTATTGTTACCTGAAGAACAACAAAGGAGAAATGAATACCGGGTGGGATGCTACCCAAGAGGGGTGGACTCTCCAGGGCGTTACCAGTGTTTATTCGATCACAGGCTTATCATCTGCAAGAAAGCTGGCAGATGAACTTGCCCGCTATCTAAAAGATCATGCCCAAATATTTGATGCTAATGGACACTTCCTGGCACGTCACGAATCGGAAATGGGACCTGCACTCCACTTTCATCATAACGGCAATGCAATGGCGGCTCTGTCCGAATATGCCTTGGCAACCCACAATCAAGAATTCGCAGATTTCGTCCAAAAGTGTTATGAATATGCTCGTTCTGTCGGCTGGCCTTTAGTAGGCTTCTTTCCCGAATATATCGAAGATTGGCCTGATGATCGCCCGTACATCGACTGCGAGACCTGTGCTACAGTGGATATGATTATAACGGCTCTCAACCTCAGCAAACTCGGTCAGGGTGATTACTGGGACGATGTAGACCGTTATGTGCGCAATCAGTTCACAGAAATGCAGATGAAAAGTGGAGATTGGATCAATGATGTTGCCAAGAACTATCCGAACACTCCGGTTGGGCCAGGCGAAGATGGAGATCAAGTATCTGAGCGGGTCGTAGGTAGTTTTGCGGGTTGGGCTTCAGCCAATGATTACTGCGCAAACAGGGAGTCGCCCATAATATCTGGTTGTTGTACGGGGAACGGATCTCGCGCAATATTCTACGTTTGGGAAAATATGCTTGAGTTCAACAATAAAATATTAAGGATTCATCTGCTACTAAACCGCGCCTCGCCTTGGGCAGACTTAAACAGTTATATACCATTCGAAGGCCAGGTAGATGTAGTGATGAAGACATCCTGCAATGTCGAGATACGTATCCCAGAATGGGTAAAACCTGAAGAAGTTTCTTGCTTTGTAAACAATATCCCCAAGGAGATCATAATACTTGGGCGCTATGTTCGGGTTGGCTTTGTAGAGAGAGGGAATGTTGTTACCATGAATTTTCCTATCTCCGAGCGCACCGTAAAGACAACTATTGGAGGTGTTTCCTATACTCTTATTATCAAGGGCAATGATGTTCTCTCTATTGATCCGCCCGGTCAATGGCATCCGTTCTACCAAAGAGAGCACTACCGAGGTAAAGTGCGCTGGATACAACGTGAACGATTTGTTCCGAAAATTTGACGATGAAAGATGATTGGTTAAATACCATCTATTGACAGCACGCTTGTTATAAAATTCTTTGCTTCCTGCCTCTGAGTGCCGACCACTGATGTATTGCATACCAAAGCCAAATGGCACCTGAGTTTTTGGAAGTAACGTGCCAGAACCGGTGGCAGGTGAAGCCAAGCGTTGGGCAGCACAGTCTAAGGAGCGAGTTATGGTAAATAATAAATCAAAAAGTCTCTCGCGGCGTGATTTTCTTAAGCTGAGCGGCATAACATCATTGAGCCTGGCTTTATCCGCATGTGGCCTCAGCTCGAAGCCTACAGAAACACCGACACTTGCGCCGACTATCATGCCAAGCCCGACGCGATCGCCCACCTCTGAATGTATTGACCCACGGAGCTTGGCTCCAATGCCTCAAGTGAAAGGGGATCGTTATCAAGCCACAATTCCTGACACTCTGGACATACAACAGCGCGCAGAATTGGTTCTCAACACAATGACAAACTGCACGGATCCGAAAAATAATTATGCGCCCTACGATAACATGTATGTCTACAGGAATCCTCCTATCCTGCGGGCTACAACCATGATCAATGGAAAATACATGGAAACAACTGCCTTGTTACGTTACCTGACCGGTAGCACAACCAACCAACATGTCGATCAGGCATGGCGGAACGCTTATCTCGAAGTATTCTCTGGTTACCCTTGGTGGGGGGTTGATCCAGGCCGGATACTGGCTTGGTTGGGCAATAATTACCGGATCGAAAATAATCCGTGTTGGCTGGACTTATGCAAACAGGTTATCAAACGCGCCAGGCAGGAGGTTGTTTATCAGGATGATTATTGTTACTACCCGGATACCCAGGGCGCCATGCCAACAGGGTGGGATGCCACCTATGGCGGATGGACGCTTCAGGGTCTGACACAACTTTATCGGGCTACTCAAAACACAGAGGCTCTGGAACTGGCAGGTAAGGTGGCCCGCTATCTTAAAGACCATGCCATGATCTTTGACAGTGATGGGCACTTCCTGGCACGACATCCTTCAAACAATGGTCTCGCGTTGCACTTCCATCACAATGGGAATGTTTTGGAAGGGCTTTCGGCTTACGCTCTGGCCGCAAATGACCGGGAGTTGGCTTCATTTGCCAAGTCCAGCTACGAATGGGCACGCGCGACCGGCTCACCGCTGGTAGGCTTTTTCCCTGAGTACATCAACGATTGGCCGGATGACCGTCCATATGTAGACTGCGAGACGTGCTGTACCGCCGATATGATCCAGATTGCCATGACGCTGAGCGAGGCACAGCAGGGGGACTACTGGGATGATGTTGACCGTTACCTCCGCAATCAGTTCATCGAGATGCAGTTATTGGATGGCAAGTGGATCGATCAGATGGTCGCGTCGCTACCGCCCACGCCATTGGAAGCGAACGAGGACGCTGACCGCGTGTCGGAAAGACTCGTTGGCTCATTCGCCAGCTGGGCAACTGCCAATGATTGGTATATAGAAGAGCAACCAGGCACAACGTTTTGTTGTATTGGTAATGGCGGACGGGCGCTATATTACGTCTGGGAAAAAATGATCCGGTTTACGAATGACACGCTCACCATTCACCTGCTGCTCAACCGCGCTTCAACCTGGGCAGATGTAAACAGTTATGTGCCTTACGAGGGGCGAGTGGATATAAAAATGAAGGTTACCTGTGATCTGGAAATTCGTATTCCAGAGTGGGTAAAGCCGAATGAAGTAGTAGGTCTTGTGAATAACGAACCAAGGCGGTTGGTTTTTCAAGGACGATATGCGCTGATAGGGTCTGTCGAGTCGGGGAACGTAGTGACCATTACCTTTCCAATCTTCGAACGCACTGTCGAGACAATGATCGGGAATATTCCTTATACGCTGATCATCAAGGGTAATGATGTAGTTTCTGTTGATCCACCTGGCAAATGGTATCCATTCTATCAACGCGCCAAATACCGAGAGAATCAGGTACGCTGGGTAAATCGGGAACGCTTTGTGCCAACAATATGAGTGCCTGAGTGGAGGGTCACCCACTGATTAACAGCAATATCGAGGGTTAAGAGGCAATTGGATGAAAAAGCCTCACGTCTTAAAAAAGGCGACAGGGTTTTTCTTCTTAGATCTTTCCCCGCGCTTCCGCAATCTGCCGCACCCCTCTGGCATGCGCCCCCCAGATTAAAGTATCCGCCGGGCAGCCAGTTAACGCAGCGGGCATGTCCCGCGAAGGGCATCCCATAGCGGCTGTCGGCCAGCCCTGACACTCTCGCCCCAAAGAGGCGTCCCCGGCGACGGTATCACTCCAAGGATACGCCTCCTCCGCGCCCCAGACAAGAACATGATAATAACGCCAACCGTTCGACACTAAAATAAAAACTCTGTCAAATCTCTTGGAGTGCAAAATGAACGCAAAAAATACACGATCAGCCCTTCTGTATGTGGTTATTCTTGGCGTGTTCCTGATTTTTGTTGCAATCGTGATGCTTTTGAATAACCAAAAGGTAAACAAATTTCCTCCCTACCAATCCATAGGTTATTCAGAACAGTCTTCAAGCGACGAAAAAGTACGGTATATTCTTCTCGATATTCAACTTGGTGACGTAGCAAATTATTACCGAAAATATCAAGATGAAGATTCTAACATCCGCCAAGCACTAAACCTATGGGATCAAGGAGTTAGAATTGTCAACATATATCAATTTGATCGTGTAGAAATAGATAACAGCGGCTGGCAGGTTGTATATGGTGGCACCGAGAAAATTATTGTTGGCTCAGATATTGTTCTTACAGAAGACATTGGAGCAACAGGCAACGACGAAGCCCGTATTCGTTACATCCTAGCAGATGCCCAACTTGGAGGAGTTATTGATTATTATCGCCAATATACAAGTGAGACATCTGTAAAAAAGGCGGTCAAGTTATGGGATCAAGGTGTACGCGTAGTAAATATTGGAAACTTCCAGAGGATAATTGTTGCTAATGCGGGATGGCAGGTAGTATATCTTGGAAGTGCCCGCGTCATTAATGGAATGGATGTTGTACTTACAACAGATAATATTTCAGGACAAAGTTCTTCAAATCAAATGGCAAGTTGCGATAATAATAGTGGGGAAACTCGCATTCTTTACATCCTTGCTGATATTCAATTAAGCGGTAATCGTGGCTACTACGCTGAACTTGCAGACCCTTATGCATTGGAAGCGGTACACCGCTGGGATAATGGGACAACTGTACAAAATATTAACGCATTTGAAAGAAAAATAATAGACGGAAAGGGCTGGCAGATCGTTTACGCAGGTACAGACACAACCATATGCGGAAATGATGTTATAACGACAACTTCATCTTCTAATCGAGCGATAACGTTTTGTAACAACAGATATTGGCCAATTGTAGAAGGTGCTAAATGGGAATATAGCAATGGTTATTTTTTTATAGTAAACAGTGTTAATGGTTATGACATTGGCGGCACGGCTTCACTATCAACTCCCACAGGGGAAATGATTCTTACATGTCTTGCAGATGGAATCCATAACCAAGATTTTCTTCTTTTACCCCCCGAACGAGAAATAGGTGAGCCAGATTACAGAGACTTTAGTCCAAACTATATATTCAAACTAACACACACTACCGAAAAAACAGTGCCAGCAGGTACTTTTCTGGCAGTACGGGTCGTTATCGGTGCGCCATATTCTGGATATAGTTATTTGGATATTTGGTATGGGAAAGATGTTGGTATCATTGAATTTGACCCATCACAAGATGAAAGCCAGTATATTCTCTACAACTTATTAAGTTACTTTATCCCATAATGCGCCGAACAAAGCGTGCAGCCGACTGGTGGGATTCTGCGCCGTTTTCGAGCATTTTTCTGGCTTCGGGCTTTTCCTGCTCCCAGACCCTCCCCTACCCCCGCCCACCAGCGGCTACCGATTACTTGCAGTGTCAAGTCTTCTGAGAAAATTCGTTTTCGTACTCCGATCCACCGCCCGCCAGTCCCTTGCTCCGCGCTTCAAGCCAAATGCGCTCTGCTCGCGGCGGATGCACGTGCCGTTTTTGATAGAACGCGAATCCTTGCCAAAGAAGCCCGCCTGCACTATAATCATACTCACTTCGGGCGCGTAGCTCAGTCGGTCAGAGCGCATCACTCACATTGATGAGGTCGGGGGTTCGAGCCCCTCCGCGCCCACCAAAACGAGACCTTCACGGGTCTCGTTTCGCGTTAAACGGGAGACTTTGTAAGTGCGCGTTTGTTCACAAATTGATTTGAAACGCGATTCGCCGTTCTATACAATTTTCGTGAGAATGGACACAATTGATGGTATATTCTTGCAGGAGTCCGGCTTTTGCGGTATTCTATCGGCGTCACTGAAAACAACTACCGTCTCTTGTTGAGAGTTTACATGGCGTCTCCTGCTACCAATCACCCATCTTATCCCAATCAAGATTCTGGGCAAGTTGTGGACATTGCGGGCCACAATGCTTTCATGGACAACTCCTTGCAAGGGGTTGTCTTGTTTCAGAGAAATCGGTTGAATTACATCAACCGCACCGTGACCGACATCCTTGGCTACACGCCTGAAGATTTGTACGGTCTCTCACCGCGGGATTGCCTGAGATTCGTCCATCCCGAGGACCGTCCCACGATGCAAGTGCGCCTGGAACAACGTCAACAAGGAAATAACAACCCGGCACGTTACTTTCTGCGGATGTTTCATAAGAACGGCGGTTTGCGCTGGTTAGAAGTCATCAGCAGTCAAGGGATATATGCGGGGGAAAAAACCATACAGTTCTGTTTTACCGATGCCACCATACATTTCCTGCACCAAGAACGCGAGGCTTTTTATCGCGCCCTGGCCGAAACCACACAGGACATGGTCTTTGTCATTGACCGCAACGACCGTCTGATCTACGTCAATCCGGCCGCGGCTGCCAAACTAGGGAAAACGCCCGAAGAGATCCTCAATCAGCCACGCGAAGCCTTCTCAGAAGGGCATATGGGTAAACTCAGGACCGAAAGTTTAAAAAAAGTCTTCCAGACCGGTGAGCCCATCACAATCGAAAGTGGTTTCCCTGCTTCAAATGGCATGGTCTGGATACACGTCCACCTGACACCACTAAAAAGCGAGGATGGTAAAACTTATGCGGTCATGGGTGTGGCTCGCGATATCACTGAACGTCGAGCCATAGAACAAGCCTTACAAGAATCGGAGGAAGGGTACCGCTTGCTTTTAGAAACCATCCCAATTGGTGTAGGAATCTCAGACTGGGATGGAAAAATTCACTTCGTCAATCCAGCCGCCTGTCAGATTACCGGTTATAGCATGGAGGAACTCTCTCAAATTCGGACAAAAGCACTTTATGCCAACCTTGAACTCCAAACAGAAATCCTGCACCGCTTAAGGCACGAAGGCTGTGTCAATGACATAAAAATGGCTATCCGGCATAAAAGCGGGAAAAACATCACCGTTCTTTCTAACTCGTGTGTCATCCACATCGGCGGCAAAGAACAGATACTCTCTACCATTAAGGATATCACCGAAACCGAGCGGATAAATAAAGAACTGGAAGAACTGAACAACCGTTTCCGGGCCACTTTTGAACAGGCAGCAGTGGGAATCGCCCATGTGGACTTGAACGGCCGCTTTGTGCGCGTAAATCAACGCTTCTGTCAAATCGTTGGCTATCATGCCGAAGAACTGGCACAGCGCACTTTCCAGGAAATTACCCATCCTGAAGATGTCGAAGAAGAGGCTGTGGCACAATTGCTGGCAGGTGAAATAAAAACCTACACCATTGAAAAGCGTTATTTGCGCAAACGCGGCCAGCCAGTTTGGGTACAAGTGACTACCTCGTTGGTGCGCGACAGCGATGGGCAACCCTCTTATTTTATAGGCGTTGTTGAGGATATCAGCCAGCGAAAAAAGGCTGAAGCCGCTCTGGAAGAAAGTCGAAAAAACCTGGAAAAACAAGTTGCTGAACGGACGGCAAATTTACGCAACCTGACCCAGAAACTGGTCAATGCCCAAGAAGCAGAACGCAAACGCATTGCACGCGAGTTACACGATGACATAGGTTCATCTTTACTTGGTCTGCATTTATCATTAGGGACGCTGATGGATCAGGTGCCCAGTAAGGCGTCTAATCTTTTTGAGCAACTAAACAAACTCAGCGAGCAAGTTTCTCAAATTATCCAACGGGTCAGAAGTATTTCGCGTTTGCTGCGCCCCGCCATATTAGAGGTTGGCGGTCTGCATCTCAGCCTCGAACAACTCTGCGCCACCATCTCCCAGCAAGCCTCTCTGCCGATACATTACATTGGCAAACCGGTTACCCTATCTGAAGAACAGGCACTATGCCTGTACCGGGTTGCACAGGAGGCGCTGACCAATGCTCTCAAACACGCAAACGCCAGTCATGTGAACGTAAAATTGATATGTAAGGGAAGTTGGGTTACGTTGATTATACAAGACGACGGCATTGGTTTAAACTCCAAGACCAGAAGGAACGGAATAGGACTGCTGGACATGAAAGAACGTCTAACCGCCCTAAATGGCCACTTACGTCTGTACAGCAGTCCTCGCGGCACGCGTTTGACCGCCACTTTGCCGCTTCAACATGAATAAGGAAGACAAATGAAACAGAGGATAGATAGCCCCGTGCGCGTTGCTATTTTAGAAGACCACCAGGGAATCATTGACGGCTACATCTACCGCTTAAGCCGTGTTCCCAGCATTGAAATTGTCGGCATCATGTACTACGCCGAGGAATTGGAAAATTTCCTGCGAAAAACGCCGACCGACCTGCTTATCATGGATTTGATGGTACCAATCTCACCGGATAATCCCCAATCCTTTCCTGCCTTGCACACGGTAGGGATTCTGGCAAAGAAATATCCACGCCTGCGCATCCTGGTTGTTTCAATGTTGGCAGAAACAGCCATCTTTAAAAGCCTGGTCAACACCGGTATTGCCGGTTACATTCTAAAGGACGACTACAAAGCCATCCAGCAACTGGCAGAAATTGTTGAAGTGGTTGCCAGAGGCGGCGCTTATTTCAGCAATCACGTTTACACGTTGATATATGATCAAGAACAGAGCAAAACCCAACCCCACCTCAGCCCCCGACAATTGGAAGTGCTATCCTTGCTGGCCGCCTATCCCTTTGCCACCACAGAGGAACTGGCCAGCAAAATCGGCATAGCCGCATCCACGCTGCGCAATACACTATCAGAACTTTACCGCCGGCTGAATGTACCCAACCGGCTAGCAGCCCTGGCCCAGGCCCAAAAGTTGGGCCTGGTTCCTCGACCACTAGAAAAAGGGTTTAATCAGGAGCAAGAGCAGCACCCTTAGGGCCAGATGAACTGACCGGCATAAATCAGATTGGGGTTGGCAATGCCGTTGCGGGTTTGCAGGTAATATACACTGACGCCATAGTAGCGTGCAATTCGGCTAAGTGTATCACCCCGACAAACTACATAATAATAACCATAATACTCGCTGTACATCGGTCCACAAGGAGATATGGGGGCCGGGGCATAGCCGCCAGGGATGGTCAGCACTTGTCCCGGGTAAATATAGTATCCAACCCAGGGATTGGCCTCGTACAAAGCCGCAAGCGTTACGCCACAACGTCGAGCAATCTTAGCCATCCAATCCCCTGGCTGAACAACATAGGTACTACCACAATAACCGCCCGCCGCAACAGCACGCGGAACGGCCAGAGATGCAGCAAGCAAAGCCAACACCAAAATCAATTGAAATATGCGTTTTGCAAACATTGCTCATCCTCCTGCAAAATATAGAATGTCGAAATCATTGTACAACGGTAGAAAAAATTTTTCTAGCAGGAATTTCCCCAATTACATGACTCCATAAGATAACACTTCGTGAAGTTTGCGACGAAATACCTGGCCTATAATGGTTAAGAATGCCCAGACTCGTAACTCCCTGTTGAACAACCGGCTTTTAAAAACAACAGAAAACCTAACAAGCGCAAACCGGCACTGACCCACAAGACACCGCTCAGGCCAATAAAATCTGCCAGGGTTGTGCCAAGGATGGGAGCAAAGACAGCAGAAAGATACTGCATTGATTGCGCCAGCGATACAAAGGTGGCGCTGTATTCTTGAGAAACCGTCTTCATCAATTCATCGAAAAATACCAGGTCCAGGCCGGCCTGGAACAAACCAGCCACACCAGCAAAGACAATAACGGTATGAATCCTGGTGGTGGTGGCTACGAGTGCCGGATAACAGGCCATGCCAAGCGTGGTTGCCAGAAGGACAAAACGTCCGCCGCGTCGACGCGAAACCCATGGCCAGAGGAAGTAACCAACCAACATGACCAGGGTCAGGGTCATGTTGATCATGCCAATTTGAGAGTCGGATGCTTTTACTGCGTGCACAAAGTAGAGCGGAAAAACTGGCGCGGTTAGAGAAATAGCCGAGAGGTAAACGAACCGCTTGATTGCAAAGGAGGCAAAAGCCGGATTGCCGCGCAACAGGACAAGGTAATTATGGGCCACCTCCCACGCAGATTTAGCGGTAGCCAGCGGAGGCGGAGTCTGATCCGGCAGGATAATGCGGTTGGAGAAATAAAAACTAATCAGGCCGCCCAGCGAAAGTCCTAAAAACATATAAGCGTAGTTGAGCGGGAATGCCAGACGGTCAATCAAACGGGTTACCACAAACGTCCCAATGACGTTGGTCAAACCGAAAATTGCCCAGCGGCGCGAAAGCAAAGCGTAACGGCCCTCTGGCCCGGCCACCGCATTCATGACAACCGAAAAGGCAACCGCCAGAGCGGTTTGCGGCAAGGTGGCAAAAGCCCAAATGAGCAAGGTGGAAGTGACCAGGGCGCGCTGCGGCAAAAAGAAGGTCAGCAAACCGGTCAACGCGTAGCAGGAAATGACCATTAAGCGGGAGAGGCTAAACCACGGAACAATCTTGCGTCGGGTTTGAAGGAAACGGCCTACCAGCAAAGCAAGCACAAGCCCTGTTACACCCGGCATGGATGAAAGTAAACCCACTTGAAAACTGCTGGCATTCAGGCGTGCAAGGAAAATTGGCAAAAAAGGCGCAGCAACGTTTGAAATGCTTACGCCAATCGCATCAATTTGGACATTACGAAAATTGCGTTTTTGAATAGAGAGAGATGTTTCTGTCATGAGCGATGAGAGAGTGAGACGAGGCTTAACCAAGCAGGCAACTGACGAAGCAAAGTGGACATCACAACCTGCGTGCGCTGCTCAAAGAGATTTATGTTCCCATAGGCTTCTCCGCCATCTTCCCCCACTAAATCTGTAACCGCGCGCAGAATCAGGCACCGAACGCCATTTCTTTGTGCCACCCAGGCCAGGGCGCCCGATTCCCAATCGGCGGCAATTGCATCATATTTCTGGATAAGCATAGGGACATCTTGGGAAACAATATCTCTATCTGCAGAAAGCAAGCGGCCGCGCAGGGCAGAAAAGGGTAGATTCTCGCCCAACCAGGAGAGGTCGAGGCGAGTGAAGTAATGGGCAATGGCTTCATCATTGTTTCCCATTTGTTCGAAAATGTCATAGATAATTGTCTCTTCTACCAGAATCACGCGCCCAACCTGAACGCGTCCTTTTATTCCGCCACAAGTGCCCAGATTGACCAATAAATCGGGGCGAAAATGGTCAATTGCATACTGAGCACTGGCCGCTGCAGAAATCTTGCCCCAACCTCCTTGAAACAACCTGAGGCGTCTGGTACCTAGTTCCACATCGGCAAATTCACCAAAAGGAGACTGTTGGAGAGAAAGTGCAGGATAAAGGGTTTTAACCGCGCGCCATTCAGCATTGGCACTGATGATGACTGTAATGTTCATATGCCTAGCCTGCAAAGCCTGGAGATGACAGGTAATCCAAGAGAAATTGAAGCGCAGCGCGGGCCGACGACTGTTTGTTAGCACGACGGTCGCCCTGCCATATAAAGTGACGGGCCCAGTCGCCGTCCGTTGCTGAGAGGCCAATCCAGGTTGTGCCAACCGGTTTATCGGGTAAGCCGCCGGTCGGGCCAGCAATGCCGCTGACGCTGACAGCGAGATCGGCCCCCAAAATAGTACGAACGCCGCGCGCCATCTCAATCACCGTCTCACGGCTCACAGCCCCATAACGGCGCAAGGTATCCCAGGAAACACGCAAGAGAGTTACCTTGGCTTCGTAGGCATAGGCCACCACCCCACCCACAAAGTAATCAGACGAGCCGGGAATATCGGTGAGACGGTCAGCAATCAATCCACCAGTACAAGATTCGGCCACAGCCAATTTCCACCCACGAGCACGTAACAGGTCACCCAGGTGACGTTCCAGGTTTTTCATAAGCAAATACAAACCTCTTGTGTTGAGATGGTCAAATGTTACCACCAAACCAAATAAGCCAGGCAAAAAAATCAGGCCCTCTCCAATTGGGGAGAGCCTGCTCGGTCACCTGAAGAGGATTCGATAGAGTTACTTGTCCGGGTTAAAAATTAGTGGTCGCCCGTTAAAGTGTTGGTGAAAAGAACCTGCCACAAATAGCACGAACTCCACGAAGGTAAGAAGCAAAATTCGTGGTATTTGTGGAATTCGTGGCTGTTCTTCGGCATGGGGCTTCATCAACACTTGACAGGGAGACCATCTAAAAATTCAAGTTGTTGAAAATATCCTGCATCTGAGGCCCCAGCAAAACACCTGCAATGGCATTGATGATGGCCAGCAGAATAGTCAATCCGCCAAGGACAAGGCCTACAATGGCAAGCGTCCGCTGGGAAGATTTGAGTCCCAACACACCCAAGATGACAGCAATAATACCCAGTGGAACACCGCAAATAGGCAAAAGCCAGCCGCACAAGTTGAGAATGCCAATCACAAAGGAAGCAATTGCAAGGCCTTTTTGGTCACTTGCCGGCTGCAGTGGGGCTTCGGGAGTCGAATAATCTTGCATCAGAACCTCCTTAAAAATTTGAACGTAGAGAAAAGGCTTCAGGTGATGGAAGTAGTATAGCACAATCTGCCTGCAAGCGTATCGTCTGACTGTACTATGGCCTTCTCAAAGTTCATCAACAACCTGTGCAGAACATGGCGTTTGACCATTTTTCACCGCTGAGCACGCGGAGTTTGCAGAGATTTTTATGGTTCTCTCTGCGGTCTCTGCGGTGAAAACCTTGTCATTTTTTGCCGCGTTCAAATGAGTGGGGCGTGTTAAAATATTCCATCGTATGGAACTTTCTGAACATCTGCAAGGTATTCTGGCGACATTACCTGCCAAACCCGGCTGTTATCTGATGAAAAACGCTGAGGGGACGATTATTTACGTCGGCAAGGCGGTCAACTTAAAAAATCGCGTACGTTCTTACTTCCATGCAGATGCCAGCCACGACCAGAAGACTCAGCGGCTGGTGCGCGAAGTGGCCGACGTTGAATGGATTGTGGTCGGTTCGGAACTTGAAGCGCTCATCCTGGAGATGAATCTCATCAAGCAATATCGGCCGCGCTATAATGTCCGCCTGAAGGATGACAAGCGTTACCCCTACATCAAGATTCACTGGCAGGAACCTTTCCCCAGAGTAACCGTAACTCGCCTGATGCAAGAAGATGGAGCACGTTATTTTGGGCCCTATACTTCTGCTTGGGCCGTGCATCAAACTCTAGACGTCCTGCGGCGAGTTTTCCCCTATCTCACCTGCGACCGTGAGATTACCGGCAAAGACCAACGTCCTTGCCTGTATTACGATATCAAACTTTGCCTAGGACCATGTATTGGCGCAGTCAATCAGGAACAATACAGCCAGATGATTGCCGATTTACAGGAATTTTTAGACGGGCACGCCGAGCCTGTCCTCTCGCGGGTACAGGCAGAGATGGAACGGGCCGCCGAAGAACTCCAGTTTGAGCGCGCTGCAGCCCTGCGCGACAAAATCAAGGCCTTGCAGAGCATCGTTGAGCGGCAAAAAGTGGTCTTCCCTGCGGACTATCTGGACTCGGATGTGCTGGCCCTGGCACGCAGCGACAGCGAAGCCTGCGTGCAGATTTTCTTCATCCGGGGCGGAAAACTCATTGGCCGAGAATATTTTGTCCTGGAAGGGACAGAAGACGCGCCAGATGCAAACGTCCTGTCTCAATTTGTCAAGCAGTTTTACGCTGAGGCCGCGCGTGTGCCACAACAATTGATGCTGCCCCAGGAAATTGAAGAAGCCCACATCATTCAGCAGTGGCTAAAGAGCCGTCGGGGCGGTGAAAAAGTGGAAATCTTTGTCCCGCGCGAAGGCCAGCCGCAGGAACTGGTGCAAATGGCCGCCGAAAACGCCGCCGAGACATTAAACGCCCTGCGCGCCCAGTGGCAATTAGACAAACACCGCCAAGAGCAAGCGCTGGCCGAATTGCAGGCAGCGCTTGGCCTGGCCGGCCCCCCCAACCGAATTGAGTGTTACGATATCTCCAACACTCAGGGAACCGCCTCGGTCGGCTCCATGGTTGTTTTTTCGCAGGGTATCCCAGATAAAAAACTGTACCGGCGCTTTAATATCAAGACGGTTAATCGTCCGGACGACTTTGCCTCAATGGAGGAAGTGCTAACGCGACGCTTCCACAGGTGGCTGGCGGCCCAGGAAAGGGAAGCAGATCCCGGGTCCAAACCTGATCCGGCTTTTGCCTTTCTGCCAGATTTGCTCATCGTAGATGGAGGCAAAGGTCAGCTCAGTCGCGCTGTTAAAGTCCTGGAAAAATTCGACCTGCTGGACAAGGTGCCGGTTGTGGGGTTGGCTAAGCAAGAAGAGGAGGTATTCTTCCCCAATCAATCCAGGTCATTGCTTCTGCCGCGCCATTCACAAGGGTTATATCTTATCCAGCGCATTCGGGACGAAGCACATCGGTTTGCCATCACAGCCCACCGCCTACAACGTGGTAAACAGGGCATGGCTTCGGTGCTAGACGCCATCCCCGGCGTTGGGCCGGCGCGGCGGAGAGCACTCTTAAAACATTTCGGTTCCATCGAGAAGATTAAGGCCGCGACGGTGGTAGAATTAGCCGCCGTTATTCCAAAAGATGTGGCTGAGGCAGTAAAGGTTTATCTGGAATGAAGTTGATCTGGATTGTTGATGACGATGAAGAAATGATTAAAGCCGTGCAGTTAATGCTGAAACTGCTTGGCTTTAAAACCGCCTATCACCTGGGGGCGCGGCCAGCCGCGCTGACTCTGTTGAATGGGGAACGACCAGATTTGATGATACTGGACATTAACATGCCCGACGTCTCTGGCCTGGACCTTCTGGAGTTCATTCGCCGGCGAAAAGAATTGAAAGACCTGCCTGTAGTCATGCTATCAACGGAGGCTGCCGATATAACCATTGACCGCGCGATGGAATTAGGCGCAGATGCCTACATTTCGAAGCCGGTCACCATTGAAGAATTGGAACAGGCCATTGCAACTGCATTTCGCAAACACTCAATCAATTGAATTCAAAGGATAATCCTATGACACAAACCAGGTTATCGTCCAACAAACGCAAAACTCCTTCAAAACGCAAAGTGCGTCAACAGCGCACCTTGCAAGTGATGATTGTGGTCATGTCCATTGTCATCATACTTTCAATGCTGTTGACCCAGTATAGATAAAACCTGTATCCCTTCACTAAATGAGAATCAAACATATCTTTTCAAGCACGCCAGTATACATCATATTCCTGGCGTTTTATCCTGTGCTTGCGTATTTGGCCTGGAATATTCGCGAGGTGGATATTCGGCTGGTTTACCGTCCCCTATTAATTTCGCTTCTGTTCTCTGGTGCAATCTTTGGGCTGACACGCTGGGCTATCAAGGATTGGCACAAGGCTGGCTTTCTCACCGCCTTGATTCAGTTCGTATTCTTCACCTACGGACACATAAAGAATGGATTGGATGCTCTGACCTGGCCAGCAACCAAAAACATCTGGCACATTGTTCTGGCATTGATTTCAACCGCGCTCTTGGTTATCGTAGGGCATATTATCCGAAAAACACGCCGCCCGGCATTGGCCACGCAGATCTTGAACGCCGTCGGCCTGGTATTGTTAATTGGCCCGCTTACCACCCTGCTGACACGGCCGCTTGTTACCGGCCCACAAACCGCTGTCGAAAACCCTTTGCCCACTGCAGACCATGGAGCATATCCCGATATCTATTACATCATTCTGGATGGCTACAGCCGGCAAGACACGCTCCAATCCCTTGGCTATGATAACCGCGATTTCCGCAGCAAACTGGAAGAAATGGGTTTTTACATTGCAACCTGCAGCCGCAGCAATTACCGCAATACCCTGCTCTCCCTCTCTTCCAGCCTGAATATGAATTACATCTGGCGGGTTGTTCCCAATCAAGGAGTAGCCGACAAGAACCTGCAGCCAGTTTATACTGCCCTGCTGGATAACCGCGTCCGGCGCGAATTGAAAAGACTGGGATACACCGTCATTGCCTTTGAGACCGGCTTTGAATGGGACGAGTGGAGAGACGCGGATATCTACATCAAAATGCACGACAATCCTTTTACCGCCCCCTGGCTGCAGCCCTTTGAATACGGCCTGATGCAAACCACCGCCCTTAACCCGCTCCTTGAAAGCGGACTGTTTGCAAAAGAACGATTTGTTGCTCATTACCGGCGCGTCCTGTTTACCTTTGAACAACTGCCTCTTGTTGCTACCCTGCCTGGCCCAAAATTTGTATTTGTGCATGTTATCGTTCCTCACGCCCCCTTCATGTTTCTGCCCGACGGCTCAATCAATCCTGATACACGCTACTACCGTTCAGCAGCAGGTGTGGGAAGTACCAGAGAATTAGAAATCCAAGGTTACTTGAACAATGTCCAATTTGTGGACACGCACTTTCCGCAAGTGCTGCAATCTATCCTTGCAAACAGCGCCCAACCACCCGTGATTGTCGTCCAGGGAGATCATGGTCTGGTGGCAGAGGCCCAGAAATACAATATCTTAAACGCTTACTATCTTCCAGGCGATGGCAAACAGGTCCTCTATCCCACCATCACACCGGTCAACACCTTTCGGGTAATTTTTAACCAGTATTTGGGCGGCAATTATGACCTTCTGAGAGACATGAGCATTGATGCAGATCGAGGCAATCCATTCTGGAAGAAAAACGTCCGCCCATACCCTGCAAATTGCCCATAGTGGTATAATTCAGCAACGCGGCCTGTAGAGCCGCGTTTTAAATCGTCTCAAGTCAGGAAACTATGCTCGAAAAACTTGCTGCAATAGAAGAACATTTCGAAGAATTGGGCCGCGAACTGGAGCGGGTAGGCAGCGACTACCAGCGCGCCGCTGAAATCAACAAAGAACGCAGCGACTTAGAAGCCATTGTTACAAAAACTCGCGAATACCGCAACGCCCTAAAAAAACTCGATGAGGCGCGCCAACTGCTTGAAAGCGAGCAAGATGATGAAATGCGCCTGTTAGCCGAGAGTGAAATTGAGGAACTGGCACCACAAATTGAACATCTCGAAGCCGAATTGCGTACCATGCTCATTCCCAAAGACCCGCGCGACGAAAAAAACGTCATCGTTGAAATCCGTGCTGGCACAGGTGGCGATGAGGCTGCTTTGTTTGCAGCCGATTTATTCCGCATGTACACACGCTACGCCGAGCGTCAAGGCTGGAAATCAGAAGTCCTATCTGAAAACGCCATTGGCATCGGCGGTTATAAGGAAATCATTTTTGAAATCAAAGGCCATGGCGCTTATTCCAAACTGAAATACGAATCAGGCGTCCATCGTGTCCAGCGTATTCCCGTTACTGAATCTTCGGGACGCATCCACACATCCACAGCCACAGTTGCCGTCCTGGCCGAAGTTGACGAAGTAGACATTGACATTCCAGATTCCGATATCGAGATTGAAGTCTATCGCTCATCGGGTGCCGGTGGCCAAAACGTGCAAAAAAACTCAACGGCTGTCCGCCTGTATCACAAACCAACAGGCATGGTCGTCACCTGCCAGGACGAACGCTCTCAACTTCAAAATAAACTACGCGCCATGTCCATCCTGCGCGCCCGCCTGTACGAAATCGAGGAAGAAAAACGCCGCAATGCACAAGAAGCCGACCGCCGCTCGCAAGTTGGCACAGGGGAGCGCGCCGAAAAAATTCGCACATACAATTATCCACAAAACCGCGTCACCGATCACCGCATTGGCATTTCCTCTTACAACCTGCCGGCAGTAATGGATGGCGACATTGATGAATTCATCACCGAATTGGCTACCCGCGACCAGGCTGAACGCCTGGCCGCTAGCGGACTGGATGATGAAGATAAGTAGGCAAACAGTTGCCAGCGCCCTCAAAAGCCTGCCAGCCAAACTGAGCCACATCAGCGAGACCCCTGTGCTGGATGCTCAGGTTCTGCTAGCACATGCAACCGGCAAAACCCGCACCTGGCTGCTGGCTCATCCAGAGACGGTTCTGACAGAAACCGAACTGGCTACCGTTAAAGAGGCCATTGCCCATCTCCAGCAAGGGATGCCGCTCCCATACGTGCTTGGTCATTGGGAATTTTTCGGGTTGGACTTTTTGGTCACTCCCGACACCCTCATCCCCCGCCCCGAAACCGAATTACTGGTAGAACGCGCGTTACATTGGCTACAGGCCGCCCCCCACCGCCGCAGTCTGGCCGATGTGGGCACAGGCAGCGGTTGCATTGCCATCTCACTGGCAAAACACATCCCCGACTTATGGGTTGTGGCAACCGACTTGTCACTGCCGGCCTTAAAAGTCACCCAGAAAAATGCCTGCCGCCACGATGTACAAAAAAGAATCGATTTAATACAATGCGACTTACTGCCGCCGCACAGCAATTATCTGGCTACACGAAGCCACTTTGACTTGATTTGCGCTAACCTGCCCTACATTCCATCATCTACCCTGCATCAACTGCCGGTTTATGGACGCGAACCATCCCTGGCACTGGACGGCGGCACAGATGGCCTTGACCTGATTCGCCGACTATTGAATATCGCTCCGGAGTGGCTGGCGCCGGGGGGAGCAATCTTCCTAGAAATCGAAGCCTCACAAGGGGCGGCTGTACTCAGCCTGGCTTATGACACCTTTCATCAGGCGCATATCAGCCTGGAAAAAGACCTCACCGGCAGCGACCGATTGGTATGCATCCAGACGATTGGCAATAATGGTTTAATCGGGTAGATCATTTTTCTAACCGGATTCTTAACCCCTCATCAGATTTTCTTTAACTTAAACTGTATAATTAAAGTGCATTCTCCTTATGACAAACCCCGCGCCGGCTTGAAGCGGCTGCGCGGGGTTTGGGCTTTTAAAAAGGCATTCAAGAAAGCGGCCAGGTGGGCAAAACATCCATGTCCAGTGTATCAACGTGGCCATAAGCAAAACGAAAATAACCAGCCGCAGCAATCATGGCGGCATTATCGGTGCACAAAGAAAACGGCGGAATATTAACCGGAAACTCCTGTTGAGCCCAGAGCGCCTGGCGCAAAGCCCGGTTGGCCGAGACACCACCGGCTACCAGAATCTCTTTAACCCCAAATTCGCGAGCGGCGCGAAGGGTTTTGGCTGCCAGCACATCCACCACCGCGGCTTGAAACGAGGCCGCCAGGTCAGCCACCGGCAGAGAACGCCCCTCCGCTTCCAGCCGGCGGACTTCATGTAAAACAGCGGTTTTAAGACCACTGAAAGAGAAGTCAAATGTGTCCTCCAGCCAAGCGCGTGGAAACTTAAAACGCTGTGGGTCGCCTTCTTCGGCGGCCTTCTGAATGAGCGGCCCGCCGGGGTAACCCAGACCAATCAAGCGCGCCACCTTGTCAAAAGCCTCGCCGGCCGCATCGTCCAGGGTCGCGCCAAGACGCCTATAGGTCAGGTGCGATTCCATTAAGTTGAGTTCGGTATGGCCTCCGGAAACCAGCAAGGCCATCAATGGGAACTGCGGCTCAGGTGGCGCTGCCTCGCCGGCAGGATAAACCCATGCCGAGTAAATATGACCTTCCAAATGATTGACACCCACCAGCGGCAAACCCGCCCCCAGCGCCAGCCCTTTTGCAAGATTCATGCCCACCACCAGTGAGCCAGCCAGGCCGGGACCGCGCGTCACGGCCACCGCATCCACATCCGCAAGTGTTAAGTGCGACTGCGCCAACGTTTGCTCAACAACCGGCACAATTGAGAGAATATGCTGACGCGAGGCAACTTCTGGATAAACGCCGCCATAGCGGGCGTGCACTTCCATTTGCGAAGCAATGGTTGATGCCAACAAAAGACGGCCGTTTTCCAATACGGCACAGGCGGTTTCGTCGCAGGAGGTTTCAATGGCTAGAATACGAGCCGCAGGCAAGTTTACTTGTTCCACTTTTTCATCTTCAAAACAAAATCATAGGGATACTCTGCCAGGATTTCAGCCCGGCCATCGGGCCGAATCCAGACCGAATCTTCAATACGGACGCCCATGCCTTGCTCCGGATAGTAAAGACCGGGTTCAACGGTAACAACCACACCAGGCTTGAGCAAGTTATCGTCCGCCGCGGTCAAACCGGACCATGGACGCTCATGGACATTTAAGCCCAGGCCATGTCCAAGCGAATGAACGTAACCTTCTACCGGCGCCTCAGTATTTAGCGGCGTCTGATGACCAAGGGCTTCAAAATACTCGCATACTATACGCTGGTAAGTTTTAAAAGGCACATTCAGGTCAAGATTTTCCATCACTTTTGTATGCGCGCCGCGCACTTCATCATACAACTTCTGGGCTTCAGGTGTAGCATAACCCAGGCTCCAGGTACGGGTGAAGTCGTAAAAGTAGCCGCCGCCTTGCTCGCACGGAAAAATATCAAAAACAATGGTGCGCCCCAGGCAAATGAGGTCTTCGGGGTTACCGGTAGAATGTGGAATGCCTGCATCGCGGCCAATGGCAAAAATCGTACCTTCAGGATTCTCAGCGCCTAATTCGGCCAGCCATAAATTAATCAGGCGCTTGACATCGCCAATGGTCAGCGGCGTGCCATCTTCCTTGAGCAGGACTTCGTCGGAGCGCACCTCGCAATGAGTGAGATATTCGGCCACACGCCCAACGACCGTTGTGGTGATTCTGCCCATCTTGCGAATGCGTGCCACTTCGGCTTCGTCCTTGCTCTCCATCGCATACATGAAGATAGAATCTTCGCGGGACTCGCCGACCATTTCCAGGTCGGGCATGAGCCGCCGCAAGTGTTCAAGGATGCCGACTACGCTGCTTAAATCATAATGACCGTAAATTCCAATCCGGCCGGCGTTGATACCCAGGTCAGCAAACATACGCTGAAAACGCAGGGCACCCATCAGCGTTGTATTGCCGCCTGCCTCTTTAGTTAATTCAGCAGGGGAATATTTGCTGAAACAAATTACCTGCAAGCCAGATTTGGCGGCTTCTTCGCGCTCCATATCGTTACAAAACAAGACAGGCGGCTGACCGCTCTTCTTAATGAGAGCAGCATGGCTGACATGTCCTCCACCGGTAAAATAATACATGGGCGGATTGTGCTCAGCATGACCAAGGACAAGAATAGCATCCAAATGGCGGGCTTTCATGAGGGCATCAAGGTCAGATTTCATAAGAGACTCCTGGCGGAAAGATTAGGACCAAAGCAAAGTCTGCAAAACAGAGACGAGAGCATCTTCCTGAGCCGGCAAGACGGTGCGAGGGTCAAGCAAGACGCGGTCGTTTTCGGCGCGGGCGATAACCGGCGGCCTGGCCTCGCGCAATCTTTTTAAAAATTTATCCGGGCTTTCGATTGAGAGACTGAGAACGTAAGTGGGCAAGGTCTCACCCGGCAGGGAACCGCCGCCAATCGTGGATTCTGATGGAAGGACATCACCCTGCTTCAGCACGTCGCGCCACGCTTCCGCCCGGACCTTGATCTGCTCGTCTTTCGTTGAAATCATCTGCCAGACAGGAATCTCGCGCTCGGCTTCGTCCTTGAGATAATGCAAAAGCGTAGCCATCATGCCTGCCAGACAGGCCTTGTCGGCACGCAGCGCGCGCGCCAGCGGATGCTTCTTAATGCGGTCAATCAGGCTGGCACGGCCCAGGATAATTCCGGCCTGCGGCCCACCCAACAGTTTGTCGCCCGAAAAGCAAACCAGATCACAGCCAGCCGCCAGTGATTCTTGAACGGTGGGTTCGTGAGCCAGGCCGTAAATCGAGGTGTCCAGCAGTGCGCCGGAGCCAAGGTCATCCACAACAAGGACACCAGCCTGGTGAGCCGTATCCACCACCTCCTGGAGAGAGGGTTCTTCAGTAAAGCCAACGATCTTGAAATTAGAGCGGTGCGCCCGCATGACCAGGGCAGCCGATTGGCGCAAGGCTTCTTCGTAATCGCTCAGCCGCACCTTGTTGGTAGTGCCAATTTCGAGCAGTTTTGCGCCGGATTGCTTCATCACTTCGGGTATACGAAAGCCGCCGCCGATTTCAACCAGTTGAGAACGAGGGATCACCACCCGCCGACGGGCAGCCAGCGCAGAAAGGACCAGCAGGATGGCGGCAGCATTGTTGTTGACCACCACAGCGGCCTCTGCCCCGGTCAGACGCTTGAGCAATTCTTCGGCATGAATCAAACGCGCGCCGCGTTTTCCAGTGGTCAGGTCAAACTCAAGGTTGGAATATGCTTCGCCAACCATTTGCATCGCCTGTATTGTGGCCGTTGAAAGCGGGGCGCGTCCCAAGTTTGTGTGCAGGATGACGCCAGTGGCATTGATGACCGGCAAGAGGGTGGGACGTGTCCAGGCATCCAGGTGAGATTGCACCTCGGCAAGGATTTCGAGGAACTCGGGTGGAGCAGAAAGGATGCCGTTCATAACGCGCCCCCGCACCTCGTCCAGTGTGAGCCGCAAGGCCTGCAACGTAAGCGGCCGACCGTAGAGAGCAATCCAGTCTTTTGCCTGATCGGTTTGCAAAAGCCGTTCTACGGAAGGAAGGGAACGCAAACTGTTCACGGCAATTCTTCATCCGAAGCATTGGAAGGCGGCGCTTCCGAAATGTAGGGTGGACGCCAACGGCTTTTTTCGCGCAAGCGGATGAGGGCTTCAATCACCATCAGGCCAAAAGCCAGCCCCACAACGGTCCACAGACTGTTTAAGCGGCTAAGTTGCAGCCAGGCCAAAAGTGCCCCATACACGCCCACGCCAAGCGCTTGGCGGACAATGGCATTTTCCAGTGTGGGGTCTGCAGGGATGGCAGAACGGTGGATTATAAACGTCACCGGCATAGCCGTGCCGGTCAAGGCCAGCACCCAAAAGGCATAAAAAAACCAGCGGCCCCAAACGGTAGGGGGAATAGCAAGGATAACAAAAATCAACCCTCCCCACCCAAGCAGGAGGAGGCTCGCGACCGGCAGAGCAAAAGGGCGAAAGGAGACAGGAGAGGTAGAAGGCGCTTTCATCAGTATGATTATACCCGCGTGGTAAAGTTTTGGCTCACAAACGAAGCAACCTTTGGGACGTTTGTCGATTCGTGATAAACTATCGGCATGACCTCCATCGTTGCCCTCGACCTTGAAACTACCGGCCTTGACCCGCAGCGCGACGCGATCATTGAAATTGGTGCGGTGCGCTTTAACGGCAAACGCATTGAAGAAGAATTTGCCACTCTGGTCAATCCAGGCCGGCACGTCCCGGAATTCATCACCGGCTTAACCGGCATCGAAGACTCCATGCTGCGCGGTGCGCCGCGGCTGCGCGAAGTCCTGCCCGAACTGCAAGATTTCGTTGGCAATGCGCCTGTGCTGGGACACAATATCCGCTTTGACCTGGGTTTCCTGCAAAAATACGACCTCTTTCAACTCAATGAAATCGTAGACACCTACGAACTGGCCTCGGTCCTCTTGCCTTCGGCCAGCCGCTACAACCTGGGGGCCTTGGGGCGGCAACTTGGCCTGTTGCTGCCTGCCAGTCACCGCGCCCTGGATGATGCCCGCCTGACTCATGCCGTCTACCTGCGCCTGTCCGAAATGGCCGCCGATCTGCCGCTTGACCTGCTGGCTGAAATTGTTCGTCTCTCTGAGCCGCTGGAATGGGACGCCCGCTGGGTTTTTCAACAAGTCCTGCGGGCGCGTGCAAAAGAAGGAATTGCCCCAAAGCGGGCACCACGCGGCTCGTCCGGAAGCCTGCTCGGGCCATGGCCAGAAACGGGGCTGCCCCCGCTCAAGCCGCGCGATCCGCCCGTTGGGCTGGACCCCGAAGAGACGGTCGCCATCCTGGAATATGGCGGCCCATTCTCCCAATATTTTGATGCTTACGAACACCGCGCGGAACAAGTTGAAATGCTGCGCGCGGTCACCGATGCCATTTCACAGGGTTACCACTTGATGGTAGAGGCCGGCACCGGAGTTGGAAAATCCTTTGCCTATCTCATTCCGGCTGCCCTTTACGCCCTGCAAAACAACACCCGCGTGGTTATTTCCACCAACACCATCAATCTGCAAGACCAACTGATCCAAAAGGATATTCCCGACCTGGTTGCCGCCTTGGGACTGGACTTACGCGCGGCTGTGCTGAAGGGACGTGGAAATTATCTCTGTCCGCGCCGGCTGGAATACATGCGTCACCACCCGCCGCAAAGTGCCGAAGAAATGCGTGTTTTGGCCAAGGTGCTTGTCTGGCTGCTCGAAAATCAAAGCGGCGACCGTGGAGAAATCAACCTCAACGGCCCGGCCGAACGCGACATCTGGCTACGCCTTTCGGCTGAAGACGATGCCTGCACTACCGAAACTTGCCTTAAGCGCACCGGCGGCGCCTGTCCTTTCTACCGCGCCCGCCTTGCTGCTCAAAACGCTCACCTGCTGATCGTCAACCATGCCCTCCTGCTCTCCGATATGGCTGTTGGGGCACGTCTCCTGCCAGATTACGACCGTCTGATTGTGGACGAGGCCCATCATCTGGAGGCAGCCGCCACCAACGCCCTTTCGTTTCGCTTTACACCCTTTGATTTGGAACGTATGCTGCGCGAATTGGGCAGCAGCGGCTCTGGGTTGCTCAACCGCCTGTTGAATGATGCGCGCGAAGCGGTTCGCCCCTCCGACTTCGGCCTGCTCGTCCAAAAGATAGAGCGTGCCACCGACCTGGCCTTTCGTTTGCAAAATCAAGGCCGTGAGTTCTTCCAAATCTTAAGCGGATTCGCCGAAACCCTGCGCGAGGGCCAACCGGTCAGCAACTATGCCTGGCAGGAACGCATCCTGCCGGCCACGCGTGCTCAACCCGGCTGGGATGACGTGGAAACCGCCTGGGGGTTGGCAGATGAGACGTGGGGTCTCTTGCTCAAACTGCTGGGCGAATTGCATGAGGCGGCTGCCGATCTCTACGCCAGCGGCGCCGAAACGCTGCAAGATGTGCTGGGCGATATTGGCAATCTCTACCGGCGCATAGCAGAAGCCGACAACAATCTCAACCAAATCATCAGCCAGCCGGCTGCCAACCAGGTGTACTGGCTGGAAATCAACCCGGCCGGCAACCGTCTAACCCTCAACGCTGCGCCGTTGCAGGTGGGTCCCTTGCTCCAAAAGCAATTATGGAACGAGAAATCCAGCGCCATTCTCACTTCGGCCACCCTGACCACCCATGGCGAATTTACCTACATGCGCCGCACATTGGGGACAGAAGATGCCAACGAATTGGCGCTTGGATCGCCCTTTGATTATGAAAATGCGGCCCTCCTCTTTCTGGCTTCTGACATCCCTGAACCCAATCAGCCCGGTTACCAGCAATGTGTGGAAAAGGCTCTAATCGAACTCTGCGTAGCCGTAGGCGGGCGGACTCTGGTATTGTTCACTTCCTATGCCCAACTGAAACGCACCTCCCAGGTCATCAGCGGCCCACTGGCGCGCGCTGAGATTGCCGTTTACGAACAGGGCGAGGGGGCTTCGCCAAATACGCTGGTAGAGTCGTTCAAGGGCAGTGAACGCGCCGTCCTGCTGGGAACACGTTCTTTCTGGGAGGGCGTGGATATCCCCGGCGAGGCGCTTTCGGTGGTTGTCATCCCCAAACTACCCTTCGACGTCCCCACCGATCCGCTCATTGCCGCCCGCTCAGAGACTTATGATGATCCCTTTAACGAGTATTACCTGCCCGAAGCCATCCTCAAATTCCGTCAGGGATTTGGGCGGTTGATTCGCACGCAGTCTGACCGGGGTGTGGTTGCCGTGCTTGACCGCCGTCTGCAGACCAAACAGTATGGCCGCCTGTTCCTCGAATCCCTGCCGCCGTGTACCTTCAAGGTTGCCCCATTAAGCAAACTGCCGCCCATGGCCGCCCGCTGGCTGGGAATGTAAATTGCCGGAAAAGCAGTACAATAATTAAGCGAGGTGTCCATGCCCAAAATTCGCCTTGATTTTCCTGCTGAATTAGACCTGACACATTTCATCTCTGCTGAAGCGCATGACCTGCGATCGCCGTTCAACCGCATTCTGGGCTTTACAAAAGTGGTTCTCAAAGGCATGGATGGACCCCTGACCGACATGCAAAGCGAGGATCTGACCACCGTCTATATTAACAGCATACAGGCATTGAATACAATCAACAACCTGGTGGATGCCGCCCGCTTAATGCTGAAACAAAAACAGCCTGCCTGGCAAGAAATCAAAATTCACGATTTGATGGATCAGGCCGTTGCACACTGGCAGCAACACCACCCTTCCCAGGAAATTGAGATTCGCACCGAAATTGGCGAGACCTCTGCCAGTCTACAAGGAGACGAAAACCTCTTGCGTTTATTGCTAGTGCATGGCATTACTTGCGTTTATCTGTGCATCAAGGATGCATCTGCTATCACGCTTAAAGCAGATCCGGATAATGAAACCGTCTGTTTCACCATCCACTGCAGCGGCACACCTTTGGGCGAATTCCAGAGCGGCGAATTGACTCTGGCAGGCTATATTTTCCGCAACATCCTCGACCTGCATGGCGGCAAGGTCTTGTGCGCCGAAGGCGATGAGAACGGTGTAAACTTGCAGTTCCAACTGCCGCGCGTACACTCATCACCTTAATTCAACAGCAAGTAAGCGTTTAGCAATTTGTGCTATAATAAAATTATGAGCGAGCATTCCCCCAACGAAGAAATCACGACCTCTAAGGCTGGCCAAACAGCACAACCCTCACGCAAATTGGTCATCGGCATTGTTGCCGGTGTCTTAGTGCTGGCTGCCCTCCTGACCGCCGCCATCTATGGCCTGATGCAAAGCGCCGAGACCACAGCCCAGATACGCGACATTTTTATTATCTTCCTCGCCTTTGAATCGCTCATTATCGGCGCCGCGATGGTCATTCTGGTAGTCCAACTGGCCAGTCTGATTAATCTGTTACAAAACGAAGTTCGGCCCATTCTGGATGCAGCCAGCGAGACGATCCATACCCTGCGCGGCACCACCGAGTTTCTCAGCGAAAACGTGGTTGAACCGGTTATCAAACTCAATGGCTATCTGGCCAGTCTCCAGCGCGCCCTTGAATTGCTAGGGCTGAAGAAACGCTAATTGTCCATTCTGTATTTTTTAGAAAAGGAGTTAAAAATGTCTGAACGCGATGATTTTGGAGCATTCCTGGTAGGTTTCCTGGTTGGCGGCCTGACGGGTGCCATTGTTGCCCTGCTCTTTGCCCCGCAATCCGGAGAAGAGACCCGCGCCCTCATCAAAGACAAAAGCATTGAACTGCGCGACAAAGCCGCAGAAACAGCCGAAGAGGCGCTTGCAAAAGCCGAAGCGGCCGCCAAAGAAGCCCGCGCTCGCGCTGACGAACTTGCCAAAGAACTTAAAGAACGCGGTCGTGGCGTTATAGAGGCAGCCAAGAAAACTGGCAAGAAAGACGCCGAAGCCCCGGCCGGTTAAAAATTTGACATATGACAAGGGTTTGAGCACAGCGTGTTCAAACCCTTGTTTTTATTTCTCATGCTGCTCCTCTCCAAACTTCTGCGTCTGGCCTTTTACATCCTCTATCACCCTCTTGCCTGGGCCTACGACTGGGTTGCCGACCTGGTCTCCCTGGGACAATGGAAGGAATGGATTCGGGAGATCATCCCATACGTAGAAGGAGGAGGACGTATCCTGGAACTTGGTCACGGCCCTGGGCATTTGCAGCGCTTCCTGCTGGACCGCGGCCTGTTCCCGTTTGGCGTGGACGAATCGACCCCGATGGGGCGGCTGGCACGCGGCAACCTGCAAAACGCTGGCTATACGCGAAGCCGGCTGGCACGCGGCCTGGCGCAATTCTTACCGTTTCCTGCAGATACATTTACCACCGTCGTTGCTACTTTCCCAGCCGAATATATTTTTGATCCACGCACCCTATCTGAGGTGCGGCGCGTTTTGCTCAAAAACGGCAAATTGGTCATCCTGCTTTCGGCCTGGCCGAACAAGCACTCCCTGCCAGGACACTTCTTTGCCTGGCTGTTCCGCGTCACTGCTCAGAGTGCACAGCCCAGCCAGGGACTTGAAAGCCAGTTGCGACAAACGTTTGAGCAAGCGGGCTGGATAATTGAAGTTGAATTCCTGAAACGTTCCAACAGCCATTTGATCATCCTGCACGCCCAAAATTCAAAATAGCCGCGCTGACCATTGTTGCCCATCCGGTTCACGAGTACAATACATCCCACCTGTCATAGGAGAAACCTGCATGGACACACCCATCAATCCCGAAACCCGTTTCCTGCACGCCACAGAATTGGGGGTAGGCACCTGGCAATGGGGGGATCGCGTTGTATGGAATTATGGCCACAACTACAACGATGACGCCATTCGGGCGGCGTTCAACACCTCGCTTGAACAGGGCGTCCGACTGTTTGATACTGCTGAAGTTTATGGCAATGGTCAATCTGAACGCATCCTGGGAGGATTGCTGAAAGAAACCGATCAGCCGGTTTTGGTTGCCACCAAATTCATGCCGTTTCCCTGGCGGCTGGAGCGTAAATCCTTGCTGCGCGCCCTAAAAAACAGCCTCGACCGGCTGGGACTGGAAAGGGTAGACCTGTATCAAATGCATTGGCCCTTCCCGCCTGTCTCTATTGAGAAATGGATGAGTGCCATGGCCGAGGCAATCCAGCAAGGTTGGACGCGCACTGTTGGCGTATCGAGCTACAATTACACCCAAACGATGCGCGCCTACGCCGCCCTTGAGCGGCGCGGCTTGCCGCTGGCATCTAATCAGGTTGAATACAATTTGTTGAACCGGGAAATCGAAAAAAACGGTTTGCTCAAACGCTGTCAGGAACTAGGCATCCGCGTCATTGCATACAGCCCGCTGGCAATGGGATTGCTGACTGGGAAATACAGTCCTGAAAACCCGCCGCCTGGTCTGCGCGGACGCAAATATGCCGGTCTGCTCAAGCGGTTGAAGCCTCTGTTAAATCTGATGACCGAAATTGGGCGCGAACACGAAAGCAAGACGTGTGCTCAGGTCGCCTTGAACTGGTGTATCTGCAAAGGTACCTTACCTATCCCTGGAGCAAAGAATGCTGAACAGGCTTTGATAAATGCCGGGGCGCTGGGCTGGCGGCTGACAGAGGAAGAAGTCGCCCGATTGGACAACGCCAGCGAGAGCGTTGTAAGAAGTGGGTCTTGAACCCATGCATCCCCCGCGGGGACTTCCTTTGATAAAAAAGCCCCCGTTTTATTGGGGGGCTTTTGGGTGCCCAGTGGGTCTTGAACCCACATCCTTCTGATCCACAGTCAGACGTTCCGCCAATTGAACTATGGGCACCGTGTAGCGGCGGGATTATACCACCACAATCATGCCCTTTCAAGGATTTCACGGATGACGCGTGCCGCATCCGAACGCGGGAACTGAGTCTGTGTGCCGCTCTGCAGGTCCTTAACCGTCACCTGACCGGCGGCTGCCTCGTCTGGCCCGCAGACAACAACAACGCGCATCCCCATCTTATCACCAAATTTGAACTGCTTGGGCAATTTGGCCGGCTCTGGATAGCAGGTGACGTTCAAGCCGGCCTGGCGCAACTGCGCTGCCAACCGCAACGAATCCAGCCACCGGCTTTCATCAAAAACCGTTACCAGCACCGGCGCCGGGGTGGGGACAAAAGGCGGTAAGAGGCCATTCTCTTCAAGTACAATGCCGATGACCACATCTCCCATTGCAAAACCCACACCTGCAAGCGGGTCACCGCCCACATCGGCCAGTAAATTATCATACCGCCCGCCGCCCAGGATGGCGCGACGCACTCCGCCGCTCAAGTCAAAGGCTTCAAAGACCGTACCGGTATAATACAACAAGCCGCGGACAATATTGGGATCAAACTCGACATACTCCCTCACGCCCAGAGCCTCCAGCGCAGCAAACAGGCGCACAAGTTCGTCCCATGTCTTCCACAAGTCCCTGTCGGCCAGTAGAGACTTCAAGCCATCCAGTTGCTGCCGGCTGAGACCTTGCTCCAGCGCATAGGCTTCCCAGTTTTCAGCCGTCATTTTGTTGCGCCGGTCCACCAGGTTAGAGACCATCAAACGCATGGCAGGCGGAATGCCCAGCGCCTCAAAGCGCGCATCCATCAGGCGGCGGTTGTTGACAAAAATGCGCGCCAGGCCTGGGGTGAGTCCGACCGATTTCATAAAGGTGGCAGCCACGGCAATCAGTTCGGCGTCTGCTTCGGGAGAGTTGACGCCGAGCATGTCCACATTCCATTGAAAAAACTCGCGTGAGCGGCCTTTTTGCGGACGTTCATATCGCCAAAACGGGCCAAATGACCACCAGCGCAAGGGATACACCAATTCGTTCTGGCGGGCGGCGATCATGCGCGCCAGGCTAGGGGTAAGTTCGGGCCGCAGGGTAACCAGATCGCCTCCCCGATCCTGGAAGACAAACGATTGTTCTTTGACCAATTCTTCGCCAGACTTCGCGGCGTATAAATCAATTGTCTCCAAAAAGGGACCATCCCACTCCTGGTAGCCAAAGGCATGTGCGGCCTGACGGGCTTTTTCTGCAAGGTAGTTGCGGACAGCCATTTGTTCAGGGTAAAATTCGCGCGTGCCTTTAACTGCGGGGATGACCGTTTTCATAAAAAATCTCCTGACTCTCAATTTGTTCGACCGATTTTAGCACAATCGGAGAGAAAGTAACATATAATTGGAAGCAGCAAAGAGGAGGCCGCCATGTCCACAAAAGTATTCAGGTTTTGCCTTCTGGCAGGGATTCTTCTGCTTTCTGCGTGCAGCCTGCCGGCAACAGCACCAACGGCAACAGCAACATCCACGTCCACCAAGCCGCCAACAGCAACAATGACCGCCTTGCCGCCGACCGCGACCGAGATCCCGTCAACACCCACGCCAGCCGCCACGCCAACCGAGGCAATTCCAACCAATCTGCCTGACTGCACAAATAGCGCCAAATTCATCGAAGATGTAACCGTAAAGGATGAAAGCGAGATTCCGGCCGGCTCGACCTTTACCAAGACCTGGCGCGTGCAGAACACAGGGACCTGTACTTGGTGGTCGGGGTACACGCTGACGCACTATTCCGCCGAACGAATGGCTGCACCAGAAGCCGTGCCGCTGAAATTGACGCGGCCTGGAGAAATTACAGATATTTCGGTTGAATTAACCGCTTCGCAAGCGCTTGGGAAGCATGAGGGCTATTTTGTCATCAAAAACCCAAGCGGGCTCATCATGAGAATTGATAATGATTCACGCTTGTGGGTGAAAATTACGGTTGTGAAGGGAACGCCTGCCACAGCCGCTACGCCTGCCAATACCGCAACTATTGCACCCGCTGGCAATACTCAGCCAGGCAACACGCCTGCTGCGGGGAATGGGTCAGGGTATGCAACTGTTACCTGTGCATATACGGAGGATGATGCCCGCGCTCAACAAGTGGTTCAGATTATCAACGACTATCGCGCTCAAAACGGCCTGCCCCCCTACTCGGTTAACGCGCAGTTGAGCGAAGCAGCACAAGCACATGCAGCCGATATGGCTTGCAATCAGTTATTCTATCATACCGGTTCAAACGGTTCTACACCGCAAACGCGCGTGGCCGCCAGCGGTTACCTGGCTGCGCGGGTGGCCGAAAACGTATATGGCAGTTATCCGCCATTAACACCGGAACAGGTGGTCATTTGGTGGAAAACCGACAAACAAGACATCAACCACAACAAGAATCTGCTCAGTTCGGTGTACAAAGAAATTGGCGTGGGTTACGCTTTCTTCAACAATTTCGGGTACTACGTTGTTGTCTTTGCAACGCCATAGGATAAAGCAAAATGGATGCATCTCTTAAGCCTTTTTTTGAAGCGCGTGGGATTGTCGTACTGGGCGCTTCAACGCAGCAAGATAAACTGGGATTTGGCGTGGCACGCAACCTGGTGCAGAGCCGCTATCCCGGTAAAATCCACTTCGTCAACCCCAAGGGCGGCAATCTCTTCGGGCGGATGATTTATACCGATTTGAGCGAGGTGCCCGACCCGCTCGACCTGGCTGTCATTGTGGTCCCTGCGCCAGCCGTGCCGGAGACGCTGCGTCAATGTGGGGAACGCGGCATTCGCGCTGCCATCATCATCTCCGGCGGCTTTCGGGAGACGGGGCCGGCCGGGGCGGCGCTGGAAGAAAAATGTGTACAGATTGCCCGCCAGTACCAGATGCGCTTCATTGGCCCTAACTGCGTGGGGCTGATTGATACCAATTTTCCGCTGGATACTACCTTCTTGCAGACTCCTACCCCGCCGCCAGGCGAGGTAGCCCTGCTCTCGCATTCGGGGGCAATTTGCGCGGCGCTGATTGACTGGTCGCGTGGGCAGGGTTTCAGTTTTTCGCGGCTCATCAGTTTGGGCAACCAGGCTGATGTCAACGAAACGGATATGCTCACTCCACTGGCCGAGGATCCAAAGACACGTGTCATTGGGCTGTATCTGGAACACATTGGGAGCGGGCGGGATTTTGTGCGCGTGGCTGCTCAAATTGCGCGGCACAAGCCCATTGTGGCGCTTAAATCCGGCCGGTTCAGCGCCGGCCAGAAGGCAGCCGCATCACATACCGGGGCGTTGGCCGGTTCAGATACCGCTTATCAGGCAGCCTTTGAGAAGGCAGGGGTGCTGCGGGTGGCAAACGCCGAAGAGATGTTCGACTGGTCTCATGCACTTGCCTGGTGCCCTCTGCCGAAGGGGCCGCGTACGGCCATCTTGACCAATGCAGGCGGGCCGGGCGTCATCGCGGCAGACGGGGTGGAGCAGCACGGTTTGCAATTGGCCGAACTAAGCCCGCAAACGGTGGCTGCGCTGACCGACCTGCTGCCACCAGCAGCCAGCAAGAGCAACCCGGTAGATATGATTGCCTCTGGCGGGCCAAAAGAATATGAGGCCTGTCTGCAATTGTTACTGGCCGACCCGCAAGTGGATGCCGTGCTGGTGCTTTCGGTGCCGCCGCCGATGTACCCGGCATGGCAGGTGGCCGAAAGGTTGATTCCCATCATTCGAGCCAGCGAAAAGCCGGTGCTGATTGCTTTCACAGGCGGGCAACTGGTAGATGAAGCGGTAGAAATGTTCCGCAAGGCGCACATTCCTGCCTATCCCTTCCCAGAACGGGCGGCCTCGGCGCTGGCCTGTCTGGCACGGCGGGCCGAATTTTTGAAGCAGCCCGAGGCGATCTATGCGCCGCTGGGAGATGTGGACCAGGAGATGGCACACCAACTTCTGGCCAAGGCGCCGGCCGGTTCCTGGCTGGACCCGGAGGCCTGCTCCCGTTTAATGGACGCTTACCGCATCCCAAACGCGGCTGTGCGTCTGGCGCGGGCGCCTGAGGAAGCAGCCGAACTGGCAACGCAGATGGGGTTCCCGGTTGTGCTTAAAGTGGCCTCCCCCGACCTGCCGCACAAGTCGGATGTGGGCGGGGTGTTGTTGAATCTGCGGACAAAAGAAGAGGTTCTTGATGGCTATACGCAAATCATCTCAAAGGTCAAGGCGGTTGAACCGCAGGCTGTCATCGAGGGAGTGCATGTTCAACGGATGACGCCGCCTGGGCAGGAGGTGATCGTGGGGGCTGTGCGCGATGCGCAATTTGGGCCGCTGGTGATGTTTGGCTCAGGGGGGGTGGAGGTGGAGGGGCTGCGGGATGTGGCTTTTGCCCTGGCTCCGTTGAATCAGGCCGAGGCGGAGAAATTGATCCGCCGTACCTGGGCCGGGAAAAAACTGCAGGGGTTTCGGTCTATTCTTCCGGGTGATGAGGCTGCGGTGGTAGATGTCCTGGTGCGGTTATCCCATCTGGCCTATGATTGTCAGGAAATCAGCGAGATTGAGATTAATCCTTTGCGCGTTTTGCCGCCCGCCGAAGGTGCAATTGCCCTGGATGTGCGGGCAAGGAAATAACTTTTGGCCGCCGGCGGTGTTTTGAAATACGATTTTGCTATTTTTTTGGAGGAAGAGATGCGTTCAATTGCTGTGATTACCGATACCGATGCCAGTTTGCCGTTGGGGCTGGCAGAGAAACATCAGATTCGGCTGGTGCCGATTATTGTCAACTTTGGGGACGAGTCGTATCGGGCGGTGTATGATATTGACGACCATGCAGTTTTTGAGCGTATTCACCGCGATGGCCGATTGCCGACCACTTCGGCGCCTGCTCCGGGACAATTTGCAGAGGCTTACCGGCAGGCTTTTGAAGCAGGGGCAGAGACGATTCTGTGCTTTACGGTAAGCAGTGAGGTGAGTGCAACATATAAAGCAGCGCTGGCGGCCAGGGAGGAATTTCCAGGACGGGATATTGAGGTGGTGGATACACGCCAATTATCCATCAGTCAGGGGTTTATGGCGCTGGCGGCGGCTGAGGCGGTGGAAGCAGGGGCTTCAAAAGATGAGGCGCTGGCTCGTGCGCGAGAAGTGGGAGAAAATGTGCATTTGTTTGCCGCTCTGCCAACGTTAAAGTATATTGCCATGAGCGGACGGGTGAGTCAGGTGGCGGCGGGGGTGGCAGGGATTCTGAGTATTCAACCGATTTTGAGTATTAAGGATGGGAAGTTGGATTTGCTTGAAAAGGTGCGGACGCGTCGGCGGGCATGGGAGCGTGTGGTGGAGTTGTGTGTAGAGGCGGCAAAGGGGAAGTCTATTGAGCGGTTTGCTTTGTTGAACGTGGATGCACCAGAAGAGGCAGCAAGATTTGAGGCGCAGTTGCGGGCAGCGTTACCTTCTTTGCCCGATGAGTATATTCTGGCCGAGTTGACGCCGGGGCTTTCAGTTCACTCTGGTGCAGGGATTGTGGGGGCTGCATTTGTGACTGCGGCTTGAGGTGGTGGCCCTCACCCCCGGCCCCTCTCCCAGGGGGAGAGGGGAGAGTCTCACCCCCGGCCCCTTCGCGAAGCACCCCTTTGGGGCTCCCAAAGGGAGAGGGGGAGAGTCTCACCCCCGGCCCCTTCGCGAAGCACCCCTTGGGGGCTCCCAAGGGGAGAGGGGAAATCCCTGCCCTTGGCTCACTTGCCCACGTCAGGGGTCTCTCTGCGGGAGATAGGAGGCTCTCACTCTTGGCCTCTTTCCTAGAAAAAGATGGGGAACTATCACCTCTAACCCTTATTCCAAGGGAATAGGGAGCTAACCGTCAAGAGGAGATTTGACGGCCAGTCCACCTCTTTGTAGGACATGGGTGTAGATCATGGTGGTGCGCACGTCTTTATGGCCGAGGAGCTCTTGGACGGTACGGATGTCGTAACCGTTTTGGAGCAGGTGGGTGGCAAAACTGTGGCGAAAGGTGTGGGCGGTGACGCGCTTGTGAAGGCCTGCTTTTTGAACGGCTTGTTTAATGGCACGCTGGAGGGCGGATGGGTCGAGGTGATGGCGGAGGAGGCCCTCACCCCCGGCCCCTTCGCGAAGCACCCCTTGTGGGCTCCCGGCGGGAGAGGGGAAGCCCTCACCCCCGGCCGCTTCGCGAAGCACCCCTTGGGGGCTCCCGGCGGGAGAGGGGAAGCCCTCACCCCCGGCC